>Ga0247782_1000338_pt1 | contig 41139 bp, 31 predicted proteins | sample UWRJL019104C5_FD_179928 | JGI IMG/M metagenome (GOLD analysis project Ga0247782, IMG submission 179928) | Plant litter microbial communities from Arlington Agricultural Research Station in Wisconsin, United States - UWRJ-L019-104C-5 | ecosystem: Environmental > Terrestrial > Plant litter >...
GGGGTTCTTTACGGGATGTTATATGCACGTCCGATCTTTGTTTATATGCCCAATAATATAAACTTAAATACCAAATTTCTTGTCTATTATTATGATTAGCTATATAAGTATCGATCTAGCTATAGTAGATGTAAGATTAACTTATCGTGACATTTTTTCTGTCCGGGCTCTGGGTTCTCGAGTAAACTTTTCGTGTTATATTGGAGCCTTTGTAGTATCGAACTTAATAATGGGTAATATTTGCACTTACTACTAATGTCTAACGCCTCCATATGTCTTAGGATAAGTTCTAAGTAGAGTCGCTCACTTCGCGCAAGAGATTATGCGTTAGTCAGTTCTTGCCCCTTTTTTTACCAGATATCTTCAAGGAGTATTTAGGTAAACACTCCTTTCCCTAAATTGTGCACCGTCCGCAACCCCCAAGTCTAAACTCCAGATTTTTCTAGACTGCTTCTTCCTTCCGGAAGACAGGGCCATTAGTATTGATGCCAACAACGCCAGCATCATTCTTCTCCTCTTCCGCATCCCCTCTCTCCTGCGCGGCTTTCCTCTGCATTTCGAGCTTCCTCTCCTTGAGCGCAATACAAAACGCCGAGCCGGCACGGATGCGCTCCCCCTTCCAGAGGAAGATGAAAGGGACGGTACCGAGCAAGAGACTGACGCCCGCGAGCAGGCTCAGGGCGCCACTGATTCCCAGGGCGCGGAACATGGGTCGCGTGGCTAGGGGAAGGACGACGGCGACAAGAGATCGCGCCGAGCTGGAGGCGGCGTTGGCGCTTGCGGCGAAGATCTCGTACGCGTCCGTTAGGTAATTGAGCATACCGATGAAGATGAGCTGGAAGCCTATTCCGAAGCCGAAACCCGCCAAGGAGGGTACGACGAAGGACACGTCCGAGCGAGCAGAGAATCCGAGCCAGAAGAGCGAAATCACGAATACGGGACCCCCGATCGCGGCCAGTGGAACGCGGTTGTATTCTTCTTTCCGCGTCCATGGACGCCCTTGCTCCTGCGCCCGACGCAGGTACCGGTTCCACGTGAAGAAGATCCCCAGCGCGATAAGCGCACCGCCTCCGATGGGCAAGAATAGCAGACCCGTGACACTCGGCGATAGCCCGTATAGGTCCTGGAAGATTATGGGAAACGCTGCGAACGAGATGTAGAATATCTAGGTAAAAGTCCCTCGAAGTTAGCGCGTTCGGGCAGTCGGGTCGAGCGAGAGCATATGTGTTTTTAACGAGCTATGGTGTAACAGCTAGGCCTCCCGGGATAATCAAGACAAATGAAATGCGTTTGCTTACGGCGTAGACAAGTGCAAGGTAGAGACACGTAGCCGTCACGATCAGTTCCGTTAGTATCATGCGTATCGGACGCGTCAAGACCCTTGTGACGACTTGTTTGATGTCCTTCTCCTCGAGCTCGAAGGCGGCGTAGACCTCGGCCGTGGGGTCCGCTTTGCGGATCTTCTGCGCTCGTCGGGTCAATAGCACCGGAGCATAGGTCTCGGGTAGGAGAGTCACGATGAGGACGAGTGTGAAGCCGGCGTAGATCAGGGCAACCCACTGAAAAGCTCGAGGGACCCTCGGAGTCAGCAAATTCCTTTCTCCTCAAGTAGGAATCCTCAGAACTCTAAGAGCACGAAAGGGTATGTACTATTATATAGCCTTTGCTCAGGACTGCAAGGGGAAGTGAGTAGACTTACGAAAGCCCAGCGCCACCCAATCGTAGTAGAGCAAAATCCAGATATGATAGGGGCTAATAGAGGGCCTCCCAGGGTCGTCTTGTCGTACAATATGTTAGTAGTCGCTCCTACTTGTCCTCATGACATAGAATTTACACATACAACCATGAAATACGACAAAGCACGTCCCCTGGGAACTGGGTCGTCATACATATCGGCGATCTGTCCGCTGACAATGGCAATAGGGGAGCTTCCAAATATGCCGCAGAGCAGCCGAAAGACAAGGAAGCTCGGGAAGTTGGGCGCGAGGGCACAGCCCAACGTCCACACGCTGAATAAGAAGAAGGTGGCGACGGTCAGGTTTCGACGGCCGATGTGTTCACTGAGTGGTCCCCCTGTGAGCGAAGGTAAGCTACTAGCTTGTTAAAAGCATGAAGGAATAATAGTCCCCTAATTATGTAATGTTCGCTTTTGCATTAGATATGTATGTAATCTCCGGCTTACAGAGTAAAGGCCCGAAGACGTAACCTATTAGATAGGTCGATATTGGCAGACTGAGCTGAGGATCCGAAGTGACTCGCCACTCGCGGGCTATAAAAGGGACAGCCATGCTCGGTAAAGCACTACCCATGGTACTGTTGGTGACGATCATCATAGTGATTATCGTGATGAAGCTTTTTCGTCTCTAGAAGATGGTAGTGAAAAGTGAGCTTTTTGAGCTCGGAGCGAAGCATAGTAGTATCCAAGGTAGGTAGGCTTGGTTACCATGAAGTAATACATACATCGGACCAATTATTAGGGTTTTCTTTGTCGTTCGGCTCCCACGATATGATCTTCTTGCCGTCGGCGGCATGAAGGGAGTTGCGAGGTGACGCATCATCGTCATTAGCATCATTATTGTTGTTAATATAACTTGCACGTATCCTGTTGTCTGCCTCTGCCGTCCTATATCGAGTCTCGACATCTTGGTTGCTTATCGTCCGTACTATATCTGAGAATTGGCCGAGGGTCCTCTCTCGCCCTATCGTAAGTGCATTCGAAGAATGCCTTGATAGCCTCTCTAACGTGTCTTGAGGGGGCTGGAGGTGAGTACTCCTCACCGAATCTGAGTCTGACATGATGCTATTCAATAAACTAAAGGTATAAACACTTTACTTAGGAGGCAATTCGTTTCAATTCTAAGATGGAAGAGAGCAATGGCATATATAATGAGCTATTACAGGATGATCGTAACTCAAATACCCAACATTCAAAACGTCGCGGAACAAAACAAATGCAGAACATGAAGAAAGAAAAAAAATGAAAGAGAAAATCATAACTAGTGGAGACAAAAACTCATAGTAGCTCCAAATGACCAATTTCTGGTACCCCGGCTGTTCTTTCCGCGGGTACTTTTCTTGATTAGCTCCGCATCGGGCTGTGGGCAGTGACTACCTCTACGACCAGGAAAGAAAAAATGTTAGTGTCTTAAGAGTCTTCCTCTTTTCGACCCCGTCAAAAATTGTGTCATTAACTGCAAGATAGGTGCTCCACGGTCGCCGATGATATGCTGGTAAGGGAATCTTTACGGGAAATGGATGCATACACATACACAACTTCTGCGGCTTCCACATCGACGATCCCTACCCGATCCAACGGCGATGCGCCAGCTGGCTCTTCCAACGTCTATCTAGAACCGTCATACATAGAAAAGTTAAACGGCCGCCCAAAAGCTTTTGGCAAATCGATCGAATAGAACCGGTTTCTTTTCGCCGGTGAAGGCGAGAGAGAGCACGAGGACGCCGGCTCACTGGTCGGTCTCAACCCCTATCTCGCAGAGGCAAGATGAAATGGAGCAAAGAAAAGCGACAGCAGCAACATGAATCTTCCTGTAGTATGTATGCATGCAGCTCTGTCACCTATATCGATTTACCGAAGAGGGTCAGTTGTTCGCTATCTATCTACATAGTAGGTAATTATGTATGCATGTACGTTTAGGTTAGATATTTCCACCATCGTGACCACCGGAAGGTTATCCTTAGCCGGGGCCGGCAATAAAACGGAAATACACACGGGGAGTTTCAATGTGTAGCCGGACCTCTCCAACCCGAGTTTTCATCTTTCCCTTTTCCGTTTTTTCCTCCTCTCCCGCTTTCTGTGTATCGTGTCAAGTTGTGCACTAGATAAAAGCGGCATAACAAAAACAGATGCCTATTCTATGTAGGTAGCCGATACCGGCACACAGACGCTGCCGCCGCCGCCGTTCCTTGGAATATTCGGTCTTGGGTCTGTTTGCCAGATCATAGATGGTGTAAGGTTCCACGGCTTGCCCAGTTCCGCATTTATTACATATCATTTCTCCCCCTTTCGATTGGATCAATGTTCGACACCGCTTTGTATTGCCAACGAATATACAAAAAGGCGTGCGCGGCGCGATGCGCGGATCGGTTTCCTATTAGTCATTCCAGCCATATCGGCCTGTGGGTTGTGTGTGTGTGTCACGTTGTCTAAAGAATCGGAGCGGAGAGGTCTTAACGTCGTCCTGTTTTCCGCCGGCGGCGAGCTAAAAGAACCCCAACCCGAGTTTGCTTGCGAAGAAAGGACATCATGCAAGATCGAGTAATCCGATATCACCAGAACGATGCGAAGATAGGAGACCGGTGTTACGTAACAGACTCCGATTGTAATTGACCTACTTGTTACAGAGTCCGACATGTCGGACAAGGGGGGGGGGGATGAAGGAAGGAAAGAAAGAAGATGCGATGATGTGCCGGGAGGTCGTTGAGCCCCCCGTCATTGCCAACGCCACCCGGTGGTAATGGTGGCTGAAGTAGTAGCTAAATTTGATAAACCCTTACCCTCGGCTCGATGTTACAATACCAACCTACCGACGCTACGGGATTTGAAAGCGGACTAACCTAACAACTCGGTGTCACATCAACAAAAGAAGAAAGGTACACAATTTGATTTTGAGCAGAAAACCTTTGCGACAGCGTATATGTAAGAATGTGCAATTAAACAATAAGAATATATATAGCATGAAGAGAAGGGAGCTGTTAAGGATTGTGTCGCGCGTGAAAATTTCCCCCAAATTTTCCAGGAAAGAGCGTTTGGGTTTGACGCCTGTTACAACTCCTGTCCAAAGCATTTCCTTCTAATAAAAGCCAATTTTTTTGAAACTCATAATCTCTACCTCCCACTCTCTTCTTTTCTTGGCTTCAGTGGAATCTGACGTTTTACTGCTGATGCTGAGCCTTGAGGGCGTCAACGATAAAGTCGAAGACGCGGTGCCCTACCGCGTTGTAGCCGGGTACGAACTATAAATGATCGAATTCATTAGCAACGGCTTCTCCCTTCTGGGATGAGAGCGGAGAGAAAAACAAAGAGAAGGTAGATCACTTACGGCAGTGCCAAAGGGCTCGACGATGGTGTTGTAGGTGGCGATGGGCTTGGTGGCGGCGAGCCAGGTCCAGGTCTCGTTGGTGCCGAAGGTGATGTCGGTGTTGGGGAACTTGGCAACGATGCTGTTGTACTGCTTCTCGGGGATCCGGGGGTCGCGGGCGCCCGGGTTGTCGAAGGCGATGCTGTTGAGGACCCAGACGACGTCGATGTTCTTGCCCACACCCACGCCCGGCGACCCGTGCAGGGAGATGCCGTCGTATACCCTCTCCAGCCGCGCCGCGTCCCACTGCCGCGCGTCCCTGTGCGACTTGATGAACTTCTGGGCGCCCAGGGCACCGTCGACCTCGAAGCGCTTGTCACTGTTTGCAAGACCGATGTTTAGTATACGAAATATCAAGACGACATGGGCAGATACTAGTCGACGAGGGGAACTTACGGTGAGATCCAAGGTGAGCCGGGAGTCACTGTGATGTTCATGATCAGTCTCAGATACAGGGGCTACGAAAGGGAGAGTGGCCTTACTGTCCCAGCCTAGATCGTGGAGGATAGTGCTGACGGCATGCAGCTCCAAGTCGACCTGGCCCTTCAAGGTCCTGTTGGCGTTGATGGCGGCGGCGCCGTACAGCCAGGTCCGCATGCAGTGCTTGTACAGGTACGGAGTGAACTTCTCGATGATGGCTCTCGCATCCCGAACGATTTGGGTGTCGACGACCTCAACACCGGCAACGATGGTAGTTGGGTGGTGGGGCTGAGGGTGCGCGCACGTCGCTACTGCGGCGGCGGCAATGCTGGTGACGATGCCGAAGAACTTCATTATGTACAAGGCTTTTGTGTTATACGTGCAAAAGAAGAGATATATGCGGAAGAACCCAGAGATGCTAGACTAGTAACGAGCTAAGCACGGCACGATGATGAGAGCTATAGGAGCTATTTTGTCTGGTTGATGAGAAGCCATATTTATATATACTACTTTTTCTAACGAAGTTCCCATATTCTTCTTGTTTTAGATATGCTGACTGTAAATTTGGCTGTTTTCATGTAGTCTTGACATGTCTAAGAAGATTTGGGATTCGTGCAGTGCTCACCAAGCGAGAGATTAGTCCAGATGCTACCCTGCGCGTCGCATGGTGACAGCTTCGATCATGAACGAGATCCTGGGGACCACCACTCGAAAGGGACCGGACGAATTGTGCAATTGGGGGAGCGGGATTTCGTGATTTGAAAAACGTCCCTCGAGAATACAAGGGTGAGCTTTTCTTAGGCGTGTGTCGACATCTGACAACTTGCAAGGCGTTGACAATTCTTAAAATTTGATCTCTTGGCGAATCCCTTATGACAAAGTACAGCAGTCCAGAGGCAGGTATGCTCGATAGAGCTGTTTGCTGTACGTAAAGAATCGACTGTTAATAATAAGCTTTAAGCTTTGATGAAAGGCGTGGGTAAAAATCTTGGAGGATTCTATTAATAAAGTCGCTATCTTATTAGACTAGGCATGGATGATGCATGAGTGGATGCACGTAAGTGTTGGGTTAGCCACATAGTAAATAGGTAGGGCCTAGTACCTAACCTAGACCCAAGTGTAGGGTTTAGCAGGGCAGACAGGGCATAGCTGCTCGTCATGATCCAATGAGCCGGCATAGCTTACCATGGAAGGATTACACGCCCGTCACTGTACCGTATTCCGGACAGAGTATGTTAAATGAAGCATGTAGGGACGCATACAGAACATGCACTTTACTTCCTTTATATGTAAGTTCATAGGTATATAGATAAAAGAGATGTTTAGAAATGATCATGAGCATTGGCAGCCGAGGACATTTCCATATGTGTAAGTTATTCTGCATTAGCATGCTTTTGAATAAGATATTCGCTATAAATGGCCGTGAATTATGATACCAGTTGGGTATTAGTCGCCATATCCACGCCTCAATTATGCAGTAGAAGCTAACTTGTTCTTCTTCAGCTTGTAAGACGAAGAGCTTGGCATTCTCGCTTCATTAGAACACTACATACTGATACTGAGGGACCTAACAGGTACTGTCGTTACTGAGAAAACGAGCATGCCTATTGAGAGAGTGGCGATGTTGCCTGGGACAACACAACAACCAACAGAGTATGACCCCCAAGCTTGTAACGCTGGTAATGGCATCATCTCCATATCGGGAAAGTCAGGAACTGATTAGGCAGTAGACATTGGACAGAGTCGTATCCCAGGTCACACCGGCCTCTACTTCTCTACTTCTCTACTTCTTACTAGTCCCTTATCGTTATGATGACTACTCTCTAGCGTTTCGACCTCTCTTGTCTCTTCTGCAGATATCGCCATCCCTCACTATAATAACCACACAACGAACCCCCGCGTTGTTACCCCAACCCCAACCTTGACCCTGACCCAGATCCTGTCCAATGAGTAGCTAGACTGCAAATAAGTAGGTAACACGAGCTTCTGGGTGCCTGGACCGACGACACAATGTGATGCGCGTGGGGCTCGGTTAAGCAAAGCAAGCAAGTAAGTGGTCTTGGGTCTTGCAGCAAAGCACGGATGTTCCATTCGATTGACTGTCACGAATGAAACCAAAAGACCCTGCCTGCTTCCGCTTCCGATACGCGTGGACCAGGGTTCTCGGCTGGGGGGAAAGAAGGCAAAACAAGAATAAGGATATTACCAGCCAAACCGGCAACACCAAAGAACAGTAATGTTCGATTGTCGATTACATATGTATCGTGGAACGAAACAAGATCATTCGCTAGCCAGCGTTCATTTATAAGCGCCTGCTTTGATGACCATGACCATGACCATAACCATGCTGGTTATTACCTAGTCTAAGAACTAATAACGGCTGGCCCCCAGCCTCTAGATTCCAATACATACATACATACTAGCAAAGTTCTTCCAGGCAAGAGGCATCATCTATCCATCGCCCGGGGCGGAGAGGAGAGGAATCCCGGATAACGTACCCGTTAGATAAGATCATACCCGCTTGCTGCTAACGCTAACGACGGTTAGATCTGGAAGCACGCATCGTATGGAGCTATTATATAGATACATACAACTACTGTCTACCTATCTCCTATTTGTCTGACGACTTGTACATACTATACTAGGATTGAGCGGCCGCAGCTAGCGACAACGTGGTAGGTGGTGAGTATCACTGATCGGGCTAGATATACACTTGCGGTGTGTCAGCGAGAATTCTCTACAATGGAGGTTTGTCAGCTAATATGCAGTTAACCGTGGCTTGAATACCCAATAAGTGATGTCGAACCGAGCGCCAGTCAATCAGTCAGTCCAGTCATGCTGCGAAAAAAAGCTGGCGTAAATGAGTTTTGTCTTGGCGCTCGTTTTTAGGAATGACCTCCATGACATATGACAGGTTCAATAAATAAGTTAGGTTGAACACGCCGTGTCATATATGTAATGCTTACATTAGCAAAAAAATAAATGTCATGCTTATTTTGGTTAGAAGCGCGCGGGAGCAGACAGTTGTTTGTCGACCTGCAAGTGCCCTATGAGAAGAAGAAGAAGAAGAAGAAAACGCAAATCAAAAGCATAGTGTAAGATGACATACATATTGTTTTGCTGTAAGTAAGTTTCCGATCCAAATAACACCTACCTACCTGTCTGTCTCATGATGTGTAAGTGCCTAGGATGAGAAGAGGATCAATTTGATATGTTTACTTTCTGTCTGATATATGAAGCCTGACCCGTATAATAGATATAGAAGGAACAACTTATGCAAACATGTACATAGTAGAAGATTTGAGATGAGAAGCCGTAAGCGTAATGGGGAAAAGTCCTGCTTGTCATCGCAGATAATAAGACGCAAAAATGCATGATGTCCTTTGACATTACAGCAGTAACTCGCATAGTCTCGGCCAACTGCAGACCATCCATCGTGTTGAGTAGGTAGGATGCAAAACATCCCAACCTAGGCTCACCGCTTCCTTGGCGGTGAGAAACTAATCGGTTGTTTTGACGATAACATGACAAAATCCTATAACGGTAAGCGGCAGGCTGTTGCCTCTCGGGCCCGTTCTTACATACATAATACTTGCTGTTCACGAGGAAAAAGGAAAGAACAAAGAGAAGTGATGAAGTTGTTCTTTCTCTAACTGCGCCGAGAGAAGATCTACAAACAAGCAGCGCGGGCGGGGTCAGCCGCAAATCTAGAATTCGGGAACCTGCCGAAATTCTTTACAGCATACTGTACAGATCTGTACTTACTTGCTCAATAGCACATCACTAACAAATTTGGTCAAGAAGCTAAATGGATGGGGTAGTCGCCTTATGTAGATGTTAGAAAAGCTTGGTTCTAGCTGGTGTGTCTTGGATATCTATTCTTCCCTGAGAAAGAGGCTGGGCAGACTAACCCTAGAGAAGTACCCACCCTAGATTACCCTACTTCAATCTACGTACTGTGTAGGTTTAACCGTACTGCAGCACTACCGATGTATACGCTATCCAAAAAGCCGTTGGGATATCAAAACCAGGTTGATGCTAGTTGCATATATCTGTACTGTAGGTGGCACAAAGGGGAAATAGTGGCCGTTCTGCAACGTCCAAGACAGAGGGCCTTTCTTCACGCGCCGCCTCGAGGTACAGTCCTGTCCAATCCACGCCCCGGCCGATGATGGCTTGTGACTGTGGCGGGTGGTACGGCATAATACTGGGCATCTTGTGGCTGCAGGCAAAACAAGATGAGAGAAACTGCATTAAGGCAACCTCGTTTACTTTTTCCTCAAACCACATGCTTGCTGCTCGCTTTTTGCAAAGTGGCTTGCTGCAACAACCCCGATCGACCCCCGATCATCCTTGTTTCGGTCTTTTGCGAAGCTAGGGGCTGACTGACATCTACAGTATCTACAGCTGTACGGCTGTATCTATCTAACCCTCTACCTATCTCTCTACTTAACCTGCAGCATGCGTACTAGTAGACTTAGGGCGGTGGGCGGCGTTTTGCCTGCCGCAGATCAATCGATTAGAGAAGTGTCTGACAAACTCTTCATTTATTCCCGCACCACTTTTGACCAAGCATTTTAGCTTGGGTATAAATTCCTAACAATAAGGGTACGTAACTTTATTAGACCACCTACTCTTCGCATTGGTCGCATTGGTTGGTTCATTCCCCTGCGGCGCCAAGCCGAGGTAAAGTCAAGTGGCAGATGTCTTCGGCTCCGGACCCGGAGCCTGAGGCGCAAGGGCCCCCTCCTCACCATGAAGTGAGACCGTTGCCGGCAGCAGAAGAGGAGCACCAAAAAGGGGTTTCCGATACCACCGTAAAGGTAGGAGCCGAAGGAGACGGTAGCGGTGGTATCATCGCTCCGGCGCTGACATCCTCCGACGTCCCAGAGACGTCCAAGTGGGAGATATGGTCGTGGTACGCCTACTACATCGGCGCGAACGGGCTATCCCTGTATAACTTCGGGCCGACGGCATTTCAGAACCTGCTCTCGCAAGCAGCAACGGCAGCATCTGAAAACAACAATGGCGGCAATGATGGCGGGGACCCCCTCATCTATTTCGCGGGCCGCGAGCGCAACGTGAACAGCGTCGTTCTCCTAACCAACGGCATCAGCTTCGCCATCCAGGCGGCACTCTTCCTCATCATCGGCTCGTACGCCGACTTCGGCTCCGGGCGAGCTCGTCGGTGGATTCTTATTTTTTGGTCCGTTATCTCGTACGGTATTGGCTTCGCCTGGCTCGGGGTCCACGAACCCGATAGGTGGGAGGCCGGCGTCGCTCTGTATATCGTCGGTCTCATCTGCTACCAGCTCACCTTAACATACTGGACGGCGGCGTTCCCGTCCCTGGCGCGGAATACGCCACGCTTGCGGGACGCCGCTCGTGCGTATGCGGAAGGGGAGCTCGCGCAGGCCGAGTACGATCGTCTGGACGAGCTGGAGCGGAGCAGGCTGAGCAACGTGGCCTTCTGCATCCAGAGTGCGGGCGAGGTCGTCATCCTCGCCGTCATTGTCGGTATCTTGTTCGCGGTGCACGTGGACACGAGCACGGAGAGCAACAACTGGGGTCTGAGCGTCCTCGTCGCCTTCGCCACAGCCGTCTGGCTCGTGCTGTCGCTGCCGTGGTTCTTCCTCGAGAAGAGGCGGCCGGGTCTGAAGATCCCGCCGGGCAAGAAGAACAACGTTGTCAGCGTCGGCGTCTGGCAGCTGAAAGAGGCGCTGACTAAGATATGGCGTCTAAAGCAGTCCCTAATCTACCTCGTCGGCTATTTCCTGCTTGGCGACTCCCTCAACACCACTATCACGGTGATAGCGACGCTGCAGAATGAGGTGGTCTCCTACGACACCTTAACCCTGACCTACCTCCTCATCGTTGGCATCGTCGCCCAGGGCGTAGGCATCGCGGCGTACTGGTGGCTCCAGAAGCGCTACGAGATAAGCGCTAAGACCATGTTCAACATCGTCATGGTCGGCATCGTTCTGCTCGACGGCTGGGGCATGGTGGGGAACTGGACCGAGGGCTTCGGCTTCCACCACGTGTGGGAGATCTGGCTCTATCAGGCCTTCTACGGCCTCTTCGTCTGCCAGTGGTACTCGTACTCGCAGATCATGATCTCGTCCGTCACCCCGCGCGGCCACGAGTTCCTCTTCTTCTCCCTCTTCACCATCATCGGCAAGACCTCGTCCTTCATCGGCCCCTTCGTCAGTAGTGCCATCATCGACGCGTCACCCGGGGGCGCCAACAACAGCGCGCCCTTTTACTTCCTCTTCGCCCTCAGCTTGGTGAGCGCGGTCGGCCTCTGGTTGTTCTTGGACCTCGAGAAGAGCGCGAGGGAACAGGAAGCCTTCTTATTGCAGGAGAAGAAGAGGATGGAATCGGTAGATAGTAAATGATGGAGGCAGATGGCTTTCCCCAATACTCGACACAGAATATGTATATATGCCACCAAATTTGGTGTTACATGCTTATCATCGCGTATGGTACGTCGTTTTTCTGGTCTCGGTTTCGAAAGATACCCAACACTTTTGCAATTAGAAACTTGTCATGCATATTTCATCTCGCCCTCGTCTGCCAGTGTTCAAGTATTTATAGATACCTAGCCCATCTCAATCGCTGTTATACATCTAAACATACCGTATCACTTGAGTTTGCTACTAAGCCTGCAAAGGAGACGAAGATCGTTGCGCCACATTTAATGGCCTGCTCTAGGCCTGCTGTATCGTCTTGGCTGCCCTTGAGGATGGTGACTTGGCCATTGATACTGAATTTGGTGCGGATCTTGTCCGGGTTTCTCGCGTATATTGTCAACTGTTGGCCCTCCGCAACAGCCGCGGAGCAGAACTCTACACCCGTCAATCCTGCCTCGCTGTTAGAGACAGTTGCAGGCACGGAGGGCCGTGCCAAGGTCTGGGTGTTACCTGTGGCTCCAACGACCAGAATGCGCGATACCATTGTTTCTGCTTCGGCTTACCATTCGCCTACCCTTTCACTTATTCACCGGGATAAAGCCCAAGTAGTAGCCTAGTCGGCTGTCAATTACGATTAATGTGAAATAAACTAAACTATCTCAGCATCGATGGCGGATCATTACAAACTTTATAGGCCGTTGATGGGATCAGGCTACTTAGCTAACTTATCAAACACCCAGGTAAGGATAAAACCCTGGAACACCAAGCGCCTTGGCCCTTGACCGAAGCCAGTTGTCATGTCATGCAACCAATTCTCAACCTCTCGACAGATACAACCACTTTAGACATAAGTATCAGCCACAAGTATCTATTCCTAGACATTCTCTCCAGCATGGTCCCACCTAGCAAGATTGTCCTGTAGTTGCCTCTCCAACTTGCCGCCATCCTGCAAATGATGAGCAAGTGTTAAAGCCTGCGATATCCAAGCTTTGCTCAGTTCTTCTTCGTGGCTATAAAAAAGGTCAAGGCCGTGGTTAAAAGCCGTAATGGCAGCCCATTCTAACTCGAGATGGGGGTAATGGTTCTCGGTCTAGAATATCGTTAACATGTCAAAGAGACAGGTTTTCATGCCAGTATAGACCTACACTTGCCGACTGCTTGACCATCGTGCCAATTTCCTTGATCAAGCCCAACGCAATTTTATGGTCCATTGGGAGTGTAGCCTTTAGCATGCATCGCAGATACTTGGCTAAAACCTGTGTGTCAAATTGCTCAAGCGCCCATATCTGAGTCACAAGCTCACGCATGGTTTGATATAGAACTAGGACCGCATATTAGTATCGTATATTAGAAGGAGACAAGGCGGCAATAATTTGTACCTTGTGCGGGCACTGTCTGGCACCTTAGCATGCAGTCTCCCATTGCTTGATAAGCTAACAAATTTCCCGCTGACTGGGCCTTAAGAATAATGCTTTTCAAGTCATCCTATGACTTCAGGCAAGTGGCAGCTTCGAATTCGAATACTAGCAATGTTGACAGTTTGGACTGCAGGTCGTCTTGCGAGGCTTCGTCGAAATTATCAGATTGCAAGCTCAGCGTTTCATGAAACTGTTGGATATGACGGCGCATATTGACGTAATTTTGTAGTTGCTGTTCAGCACGGTCTTCCGAACGTGCTAGCGCGAGGAGCACCATGGCTGCCATAAAATGGCAAAACATGCCGCGCAAGGAACAGTCGGCTTTATCTTGGGCTGGGATGTCTGCTGGATAACATCCTATCATTGAGAGACAACATTCCAAGATGCAAATGACATCACGGGCCTCCCAAACTGTGGCGTTTTCGAGACCGAGGTTATACGCATTCTTGCAAAACCAGTTCAGCTCATCGATGGTGAACGATTTATCGGCCTTAGCTTCGCGGCGTTCCTTCTGCATCATGCTGACTACTGATTCATGGGTGAGATAAGCCGAGATATTGTTAGATAGAAGCCTGAAGGTGCCTTACCAGTCTTAAACACATTGCAAAGATCTTCCACCAACGAACAACGGTCGGCATTAGAACGTTTATCATCACTCAATACTGATACTTCGAGACGTATTAAAATCCGTAATAGCGCAGGGAGATGTACATCGCGTAGAGAATGGGAATCAGAGCAACGTTTGAGGACCAGATGCCGTAATGCCTCAATCGTACTGATTTTATCCTGTGTCTTTTGCGCCTCTAGGCAACACGCATACAAATATTGAGGATTACACGACGGGGACATGCTGATTTTCTCTAGGCATGTTAACGCACAGTCTGTATTCCCTTGTTTCAAGGCAACCTGGAATGCTAGATACGCCGTCATTGGTTCATTCAATGTGGCCTCATCCATCGTCCCGAGGATGTCGGTAGCGGCGAGGAGATCGTTTTGGTGGATAGCACAAAGTAGTAACTTCCTAACTCCCCATCAGCAGACTATCTAGTGTGTCAAGGATGACTAGTTCACGAGGGACTCACCTGGATAGCTTCCCCATATTAGACTGGCCTGATTGCTCCAAAGAGGAGTGCAAACCGAGCTGGCACCAGCTTGCCGCGGGGCCAATTTTCTCTTGGCTAAACTCAGCGTCTGCCTTTTTCCAGATTAACTATTTAAGATTAGCTGAATATTAAAGACAATTATTTCTGTATTCTCATACTGCTTGGATTCCGGCCGCGATGTTCACCGGCAAAGGCTTCCCCCTGCTTAGCTGATGTTGATCCAGCATTATTTCAACCCCTTTGATGGATTCAAGTGAGCCTTCACGAACCGCCATATGCGTACGAAAGACAACAGCTTTCTCAACCCAATGCTGTCTCCCATGAGGAAGTATATAAGTTAATACAAACTCTTCGAGAACTGAACAAGCAACCATGTTATTCTTCTCCTCAAGCCTCCGTATATGGTGCATGAGCAACTTGAAAGATGAGTCTGACATATCAACGGTTTTCATTATACGCCGCAAAATACCACCATAAGCCTCGCTATCGAACAGTTCTGCTGGAGAGCGGTGTAGAAGCTCAAGTCGAAAGAGCAGAACAATAAGTTTGTCGCCCAGTTCAGATTCGACGTAGGCTATGTGGTTTTCCGCACGGTCGAAGTAGTCAGGGGTTCCCATGTCCAAGTATACTTGGATCAGTGATTGAGAGATCGCAAGTCTCAATTCCAGGGCATCCCTTGACAATCGGTCCATATCCTGTGAATTTATCAGTTCATATGCTCTTTCTAACCATTTAACAGCCAGAACAGAGTTATTCTTCTGGGCCAAGTCTCTCCCAATCTCGAACAAGGCATCGGAAAGTTTTTCAACCGTTACGGGGTCGGCGTTGGATATGAGTTTCTCGGTTCTCTCGTATAGGTGCTCGGCGACGTCCATGCGATCCTCTTTCCAGGCCTACAAATAAATCAGCCAAAGCAGATGATCTCAGAACGACTTGATTCTTACTAGCACGATACGAAGCGTGGAGTATTCGGCCTCGAACTGGCTGCAAGTAAACGAATCGTCTTCAGTTGACGAGCCCTGTAAACGCTGCAGCAATCCGTTATATTCGACGGCTTTCTGCAGCACCCAAAGGGCAAGCCCAAGCTCGCCTGTGGCTTTGCAATGTGAGCTAAAATAATCATCGCTCGGAAATTAAGCAGGATGCCACCTACTAATGCAAGATCGAGCTGTCTTGATTGCTAGTTGTTCTAATTGTACGATGGGTTTGTGGGAGGTATCATCGCTTCGTAGGGCCAACGACAACATTGAGAAGGATAGAACCCGAACTAGTACGAAAAATTTATCTTTTGAAGGTGTCTGAGTCTTGCTTTCATCTCGCTTTCCCTGGGTGCACCAGTTCCAAAGGGCGGCACCGGTTGTGTGTAGTTGTCCATGGTTCAGTAACTTGAGGGACCGGATATTACTCGTCTTGAGGGCGTGGATTTGGTTCTCTAACTCAGCCGTCAAGGTCTGCAGGTTCGATTCGGTAATTCCGATGACTTCCCGTTTGCGGAGATTACTGCTGAATTCTTGAAACGTCAGTTTGATAAGCTCGTTGAAAAAGAGAGCAGCTTCACCTACGAACAGTATCAACCACTTGCCCCCGGTGTCTAGCAGCGGATGACGAGGCCGGTTGCTCCATAACGAAGACGACTAACAAAGCAGCACTTCGGAATGTGTGACAAAGCACCGTCTACCCACCAGGAACATACATGCATATGTAAGTAAGGTTGTAGGCAGGCCAATATCAAGGTCAATATCCTAGCGCAAGAGGCGTCAGTCACCTCGGTTGGCTACAGTGCATAAGATGCGCGTTTTTCTCCCTGGTGATTGGCAAGCAGGAGTTGACAAAGTTCCTCTTATTCCACGTTGCTGCTTGCTGTAGCCAGAAGCAATTAAGACCCGCAGCACCGTTATAGAACGTCTTGTCGCCCATGCGGCAGGCAAGAGAATTAAATTATCGTCCGTTCAAGCCACACTCACTTTTGCAAGGTGATTGGTTGGGTTTGGCACGATTGTAAAACAAGGCGAGATAGTTGTTTAAGGTAACCACTTGAGTTCTAGGCCCTTGCTGATTTTAAGATAGGTAATACTATGACTAGCTACCTGAGAATTCATGGGAAGCTGCGAGAAGTCACCATGTTGCGGCTTGTGCATCCGGTATGCGAGCAGGTACCTAGGAGGTGCCTTCCTTGGTAACTCCCGATAGTTTTCATGCGGGAGACCTCAGTTCCAAGGTTGCGAGTAACTGTCGGTGGAATATAATATTTTTGCCCTCTGCATCTAGACGATAGAGCTAAAAGATTCCGGTCAATACCACTATCGGACCACCTTCCTACATGTAGGCCCGAAGTATCGAGGAAATGCCACATAGCCAAGTGTTTTATTCCGGGCCGAAACTAGTGGCGAGATCAGGTTGGAGGCCTTTGGAGGCCCCTCAAAAGTAGGTAGGTACGGATCCGCTGGCCTCCCGCACAACCCGCGTCCTATGAGGTAGGAGGCGCATCCTGGAAGAGTAATAGCAGTTTCCGCCTTTCTTACTTTATTGTTGGAAACCAACAGAAGGATAATGACACAACTCATAAACACCGTCTCTACTATATAGACTCAGCAGAGACAAGAAGAATAAGGCGAATATTTGGAGGCGATATCTACTTTGTAAATCAAGACGACAAAAGACTTTAAGCAAGCTAGAACAGTTGCAGGATGTTCTTGCTTCAATAGTATACTCCGTAGGCTTGGAATTGAACTTCGTCGTCTGCTTCGGTTGCTTTCCACCTATCAAACCCCTTTTATCTAAATATGTGAAATATATGCCTAAATAAGAAGAAGAATAATAATAGTCGATCATGGTCACATATACCATCGTTACGTGTGGGGAGGGTCATGCGGAAGAAAATTGCCCACGATGAGGCAGGGTCTAGCCGATTAAGAGAAGATTAGCAATCGTCTAGCCGTCATTGTGTGCTCCACATGTGGGCTTACATCTTATGTTCATCTCTGCGTATCATGAATGAGAAACAACAGTTGATAATAGGATCATTGGAGCGATCGTCGGGGTTCTTCAGCGCGCAAGCTGTGAAAAGTGTTTCGTGTGCCGGGTCAAACGCGATTGTGCCAAATTCTTCCCAGTACCGCACGAGCGATTCTTCCGTCATAACCTCGTGCAGCGATATCTTGCCCTAGCCGGCCAGCGTCTCGTTAGTACTGCCAGCTTCACTACGTGCACTTCTCACTTACGTCTCGCAACTTCTCCACGGGCACGTGGATAAGTTCGGCCATCTCCTTATTGCCTCTGAATATTTCTCCCGATCTTCTCCAACAGCAGGCCGGCACAGCCATCGACGCGAATACTCGGTCGTACTCCAGGAGTGACTTTTCAAACCACATCTCCACATAGACGAGCTCCATATCGGTGAGCCCTTGCACCTTCTCGCGAAACTTTGGACGGAATCGATCTAGTTGTCGTAAAATCTTCTGCTTTGAGGCCGGCGCAATGTGGCCATCCATGTAATTGGAAAGCCGCTTGTATCCGTTGATATAGTTGAACGGTCTGAGTAAACCGGCTTCGTACTTGGCTCTCAGGACCTTTTGCATCCGTGCTTCTGGCGTATCGTTGCCGGATGGATCAGCAGCCTGGAGGTAAAATTCCCGGGTCTTGTCTGCCGGTGTAGTACCCTTCTGACGCTGGATAATGTTCGTCCGCTCTACATTCGGCGGAAGCATCGGTCCTGCCTCCATTGCGCTCGGAGGCAAGGGATCGCCGCCTATAAAGCCTGCCATGTCCGTCTGGCCAGACTGAGCCGACGGCTGGTTGTTCCTATATAATAGCTCTTGCTCGTCGGTCAGGTTCCCACTCTCATCTAAGAGACTCGTGTTTAGGAAGTCATTGAGCAGGTTGAACTCATGGGTGACTTCCTGGGGAAGCATATATTGAGGGTTATAGTGGTGCATATCGTGAAATTGATTTTGCGCAGTTAACCATGCATCCGAGAACCCGGCCACTGCGAGGTTAGCCAACGATTTAAACGATCATCAGGGGAACTCTTTATCGGACTAACATTGATTTGTATTACTACTATGCGTGCCAGTCTGCAGACCAGAGATCGGGTCCTGTGACACAAGTTGTAGGTGATTTCCCTGCCCTAGAGGTCCAAACCCTGCCTTGCTCCCTTGGGACGGGCCGGTGGGTTCGAAAGAAGTCGGTACCATCGTATTGGCACCTCGATCTATCGAGTTTCGCGATAATGGGATTTGAGTATCTGATTCGTCACGTGCGGCTGCATGGTTAGATCCCTTGGGCTTCTTTGCATCCGGATCCCTGGGTTCATCGTGACAGAGATGGCCGATGTTGCGCTTGATGCATCTCGTACATGGTCTCTCCTATCCAAGTGGGTTCATTCCTAGTTAATCTCGGTCTATGCAGGCACTTGGGGAGACAACTACTCCCAACCAGTCACACAAAGCAGCAAGGAACTGATCATACATACGAGATCACACGTCATATGCTGGAGGCACGAGTCAGCGCTCAACGAAGTCATTTACAAAATGAGAGGATCGAAAAGAACAGCCAAGCAGAGCGCATATCGCGCGAATCCACGCATTACTGGTGGGGATCCCTGGGCGGGACACGGGATCACTTAGGCAGTATGGGACAGCATTGCCTTGCACAGGCGCAGTTACGCGTAGACGTGGAGCCAATAGATACGAGGCGGCGGTTGTGTAGAACAAGGTTTCTGAATGTAGACTTACAGATCGGCGACAGTAGACGCAGGCTGTAGGAACGCGCGACCAGAAATTAGCTTATGCGGCGGAGAGAAAACGACAGACAGATACCATGGTTGTGTGGTTGTGGCGGCGGCAGCAGCAGCAGCGCCAGCGCCAGAGGCACCAGTAGGCAGGGGGCGGCGGGGGGAGAGGGACGTCAGGGGAACGGGAGAATTTTTGGCAGTATCGCACAGCAGCAGCGTACCATGATTCACCTTGCGCCTCTTCCTTGGGCTCTTATTGGTATCGGTTGGTGTATTGGCGGCAGTTGGAGTGTTATCCTTAGACTTGGCGTCGCTGTCGTCGGACTTCTTGTCCTTGGCGTGTGTGCCATTGCTGTCCATGACTGATGGCGTCCTACTCGAGGGAGAAATCGGATTTCGGGCTTGCACTGTCTAAGAGGCTCCCATTGGGTGGTTCGGTAGCGCAGAGGGACGTGCAGTTTGGTGGGCGTTCGACAATAGCGTTGGACGGCTCTGTGCAGGGCCAAGCAGCAGGTTTGGGTCAACTCAGGCTGTGTTCCCGAGAGCTGGTCGCCGAGGCCAGAAGGGTGGAGAGGGAGCAAAAAGAAAATAAGACTTGGGATATAGAAGTATCTCGTCCGGGAGGGCGTGTGTCCTGACGGGTTGGGTGTGTCTCGTGATCGACAGAAGATCTCCCGGCAAAGAAGGGTGACAGCGTCGGTGATGGCACACCATGCACGTGTTATGGAAGTACAGTAACCGCAAATTAATTAATTGATGGGCACCTTACCTCTAGCTAGGTAGGTGCCTAATCAGTTGGATCACACGAATGAAAACAGATAGATAGACAGACTGAGACAGACTTGAAATAGATCGAGGTAGTCCTCGCACAGGTCCCAATTATACAGATTCCACGAAAAGATCTGCCATCTTCTCTCATCAGCCAAGCGAGCGAACCAGACACGCGGTGACGCGCAGGGGTGGTGGAATGCCGCAGAAGATTGGGGGGCGTAGGTGGTTTATGACGGTGATGGTGAAGTACGAAAAGAATTGGAATTGGAGATTGGAGCAAGAATGCAAGTGGATAAAATCAGGATCTGGCAGTTAGTTTCTCGATATTAGTAGCCCTCTTCGTCATGCTTTAGTTATTTGGTAGGCAGGCGGGCAGATAGAGGTATCTATCTGCTCTAGAGCTGTACCTACCTTAGTCCGGATGTAAGTACTTACCTCCTCTAGGTACCGGACTTAGGTTAGGTGGGAGGGAGCTATGTTGCCATACAGTATATTTTAGTCGTCGAAATACATATCTGCATGGCCGAGCTCATAGGATAGGTACTTCGGTCGTGGCAAGCGGGACCGTTAGAGGGGTATGCTGTACCTGAGACTACTTGCTTGGGCAATCAATCTACAGTGGGGCGACATTAATTAAGAGCAAAAATAAAGTTTACACTCTACCACTGTATTGTTTTCAACAACAAAAACTACTACATAATAAAATTAAAAAATTAAAAAAAACTTTTTATATAAAAGTTAAATAGCTAAATTCTTTAGCTACTAACTTTTTAAAATAGTTTTAAAGCGTTTAGTTTTTTTATTATTTTCTTAAAAACAAGGCTAAAAAGCTTAAGATTTTATATAGCTTTAAACGTTAAAAAAACAAGCAATAAAACCTTTTTATTATAATTATAATTTTTTTATTTTTCTTTAAGTCTTAAACAATATAGAAATTTTTTTTAAAAAATTATTATAGTATAAAGTTGTTGAGATATTAATTATTATAAAGTGTAGGTTTTAGCTGTTTTAGGTGCAAAATTACGGGGTGCTCGTGATTTGTGTCGGGCGACTGTATCTTGTGAGCTCCACAACTGTCAGTCTTTAGCAAAACGAAGCCGGGCTACCGGGGCTGACTTGGAGGGGGAATTTTGTTAGCTTTGAACTGGTCACGAGTTGCCAGGTCGGCTATAGAAGTTAGGTAAGTGGTAGCAGATATCGGTACAGGTGAGCCGAGGGTAATCAACTTTTTAACGGCGCCGGTTGGATGTTTCAAAATCGGCATAGCTGGGACGTGGGAGCTGGGAGCTGGGAGCTGGGCGTCCAAATTACATGTAGGTACAAATTCTAGCGAGATACGTCACATAATACACGCAGCACGTTTCAGTACCGATAGGTATGCTGTACCAAATACGTAAACATGGGCTGTCGGTTAGCCTCTTTCTATTCGTCGAGCCCCCTTCAAGCCTTCCAGATTCAGCTCTCTAACCGTATCGAGACTGCCTCCGACTCTTTGGGGTACCGGTAGGGCAATAGTATAGTACAAAGTACATGTCGACTAAAACCTCCGAGCTGTCGTCAGCTTTTCATGCTCATGCTCTTAGTTCCTTTACTGGTCGACAATTCCTCCGGCTTGCCAACCCAGGTAGGTAGCATTTTCTCCCGTCTTTCGCGATTGATACGTCGATGTTGTGATATCTGTCGTCTTGCCCTCTGCAGACGATGATTTTTGATGATCGATCAATGCCAAGAGAGCTTGGTGTTTCTCTCGACAAGCCAAGGCCATATGCGATGCGGCTCCGTCGTATGAAATCCGCTTGGCTCACATCTATCTGCAGGCCCGTTGCATTGTCTCTCCCCATGTCGAGACGATTTGGTACATATCGTGGTATATACGACATACATATATATATATATGACAATCCCACAGGCCAAGCTTTGCTGCCAAGTTTCTGGCCCTCGCGGAGAAATCCAGTCCTCTGGAAGCGGATATTTTAACATAATCCACATATCGAAGGAGCATCTAGGAACGGTTAACGAACAAATGTGATTGCATTATGCCGGCTCCCACCCCTATATCATAGCTTTAACGGTGAAAGACCTACAGCTTACGCCATGTAGTTAGACAAGTTGACAGCCCTATGAATGCGCAGCTAGCCCGGATAGTGCGGCGGACAGTTTACCGTACTATCCGGAGTATAGTTCCTCAGAGACATCCTCCAAGTCATACAAACCCAAGAAGACCCTTGCAGCACAGAGACTCGCCCTCATATCCCGACAGTGCTTTTTATAAGCCTAGACAAGTCATCCGAGACCATTTCTGTGCCTGACTTGGCGCTTGGGTAAGCTTTTATCGGGAGAGAATGACGAGCACTCCGTAACTGGTGTTATTTGCATCCGCTGTGTGAGCGTCTTACCCGTCTTACGGTCTTAAGGATTCCCTGCTGTACTACTTATTGCCCTATTTAAGACGCCTCGTCACTTTATTATGCTGCCTAGCTACAGATTCGACGGCAAGGTCCGATTGCTCACATGTGTCACAGAGAATAATCGCGTTTATGTTTCCGATGACCCCGTTCTGCCAGTAGCTCTGTTAGCTTGAAATGGAGATCTCGATCTATGGCATCTCAGAACGTGATGGCATATTCCCATAGGCCTTTCATTGCAAGGATATCAAATACGAGGCAACTCGTGTGTCCCGACTACTGGAATGCAGTATCTTGACCAACTTATATGCCCGTTCCCACCGTGAAAAGAACATATGAGGTGGTATATCCACAACGCGTTGGATTGGTTTGGCCTACCTACCCCTGGCGCAACACCGTCTATAGCTGGAAACATTATTCGGTAGCCTATTTAGGGGCCATGTACAGACTAGGAACTACCATTCTGACGACCTTCGAGCCAAACTGTCGCACACGGCTTCCTCGAAGTTAAGGGGTGCTTGTTTTCTGTAGTTCGAAGCCCTATGGGGCCCTGATGCACAACATAAGTCTCAGCCCTTTTACGTGGCAATCGTATTTTTCCATGAAACGTTGGCTGCTAACCGAGCACCCTCAAATAGCGGACAATCCCGCCTCCTCGTGTCATTCCTTGCCAGAAGTTTCTGCTGCTATAACCATGCCGCCAAGATCGTACTCAAGGGAATGTAAGAGCAAGGCAGGAAAGGAGGCCGAAAAGGGTTTGATTACTGAGCATCGTGACATAAGGCTTCAATGTCATATTGTAACTGAATAGTATTGCATAGATACCAAAATATGAGGTATAGGATAGCATGGGCCGCTATAAAGTCTCATGCTTAAGCTTGGTCATTATAGTCTGCCTACTCCGCATCGGACATTTGTCGACTGACTGATCAAAACAGGCTGCCGTGATGTAGAACAATGAGCACTGCATGGCGGCCTTTATAGAGAATTTGAAAGGTATGTATTGGTTGAGGATTGCATGAGAGCAAATCCCGGGTACGTTTCTGTTCGGGTTTTAGGTGTCTGATAAGTATTCGTGAATAGCGACATTAACAATTTAGTGACATAACTTAATTATCTATCGCCGAAGACAGAAATACCTGTAACTGACATATGAAGGGTCCTTAGTTCGGCATAGGTACATCCAATTCTTAGTGGGTAGGTACCTAGACGGGGACAAGCAACAATAAATCGTATTTCCAGAGACATCAAACATCTTTCCGTCAGGGACAATAAAGTGTCCAGGTATCATCATAAAATAGTAAATCAGAACTGGCTATGCGGCTAATAATATAATATACAGAAGACATGACTAACTCTGGTCTTCTTTTTTTCTTTACTTGACCTTGCCCATGATAGTCTCGGGCCCTCTGACGACATCCATTTGCGCTGCTCGAGCCTTGACCGCATTCAACATGCTGCGCTCGAAATCGTCCCGCGACCTTAACACGGCCTCGACCCACGTGATCTGCAAATCCCAATACCGCGTCTTGAAGTCTTGGAACACGTCCGGTAGCGCGTCCTTCTCGCTCGTGAGCAGCTGCAGGAAATACTCGGTGACGCGCCAGGTCTGCGTGATGGTGTTGCTGACATCGGGGTTGGGGAGGCCGCGGAAGAACTCAAAGGCGGTCGCAATGTCGTTGAAGATCTTGTCTTGGAAGGGGTCGGTGCGCCTGAACTTGGCACCCTTATTACGCACGCACATGAGATACCGCACCAGCAGCTCGTCGGCGAAGATCTCGACGAAAATGTCCACTAGAGAGTGATGGAGTACTTGTTGGTAATCGCTAACGTACTCCTCAAACGTGACGATCATCTGCTTCATAGCCATTGTCTCATACCATTTGGGTGTGAAGATGGTTGTGATAACAGACCTAAAATCCACAGATATTACCAGCTTCGCAAATCTATTGATGCACCATGTGCTGAAGTCCACGTAGCCATCTCGCAGCAGGTTGATCTCCGAGTCCGCATGCTCCAAGTACTGAGGCGTAACGAACGGCTCAAACTTCTGCCTAAAGCTGGAAAGATAGGCAAGCCGGCCCTCATCCTCATTATCATCAATGCAGGCCATCTGGTCGTTGGCAGTAGCAACTAGCCAATCTTGTAACGCTTGGAAGCCCTCCAATTCGGATTCTTTGTCGGCCTCGTATTTAGCTGCCTCGTCCTCGAGCATCTTCTGAAAGGATTGCTGCCGGCTACGGAGTCGAAGAAACATCGCATCAATAACGCCTTCTGCGACATCCGTTCTTTGCGAATTCCCAGCAACGTCAACCTGCTCTCGAAGCATGCGCCACATGTCGACAAGATTTTTGTTGCGGAAATAACCGTACTCGTCGGTGTCCAGATTCGACCCCTCGACGTTTCGATCTGCAAAATCGCGTTTCTCCTGGGCGAAGATGCGCTCAATCCATTCGTCAAGGAATTTGATGATTAGCTGTCGGAAATCTTTGACGAGCTCTTGTTCCCGATTATCGAGCACATGTGGCTTGAGGTCGCTCTCCTGAAACCCGAGTTTCCTCATTTTCTTATAATATCTTTCCGGCCAGTTGATGATCTCAAGAGTATTTGCCGAGCTTGCCTCCGGGTCGTCTATCATGCGAATGAGGAAGTCGTGCATAAGTTGATGGTATATGTCACCGTACGTTTTGAGAATTTTCCACTTCTTCGGCATTAAATGCACCATTCCTTGCTTGACTGCATTCAAGTCGTTGAAGTACCACTTCATCGATTTGTCAAGCTTCGTCGGGTCTTCTAAAAACTCTTCCCTGACTCTAGATAATTGCTCCTCACAACTTGCTTTTATGGCCTCTAGGAACTTCTCCTTGTATCCTCGGACTTTCTTCGCACCGTCAGTAATACTCTGGAACCGTGTTGCCATCTCTTTGTGATCCTTCAGGGCCTCCTGTAGAGCCTCTACCCTCTGGTCACTTTTCTCCTCAGCTTCGACAATGACCGCAAGACGAACAACCAATCCGTCATTACCAGCGATCAGCAGGTTGATCATGCTCACTGCAATAATACCAATATGCTCGTCAAACCATTCGATAGCTTCATCTAATCTCGAGAAATAGTCTTCCAGGGTAGATTGGAGGCTCGGGTCTTCGGCTCGTTGTATCTGCTCCATCGCATCATCTCGAATATTTCGTAATTGTGTAAGCTCGTAATGAACTCGTAATAGGTTTGGCATATTCTCCTTGTCTTCCTCGTCCTCTCTTAACATGATCTCGATCCGATTTAGACGATCGTTAAAGGTCTGAAGGTTGTCGACCATGGTTTCGACGGCGCCGAAATTGCGATGGGCTTGTGACACAATGTTTATACTGGCGAAATCTTTTATCATATTCTGTGATTCGGAGCATAGCGTATCAATCTTCATCATCTCGTCTCGAATGGCCTGTACCGTCTTCTGGCCGTCGGTCAGGCCATTCATCCCGGACTGCGTCATCTCCAATTGATCGCGCAGTCCGCCCCGAAGCTGCGAGTCGACGGCTGCTTTCTTACGCGTGAACTCCAACTTCAGGGCTCCGATCTTGTCAAGATCATCAGGGTGTCGGAGAAGTTCCGACAGTTTGACTGGTGGGGCGTCCATTGTGAGTTCTGGGAGCCGCCGATGCAGCCGTCGAGGGATTCAGAGGCTCAGACCATCACGCAAACTTTAGGTGTGCTTCCAAGTCACAGGCGCGTCTGACTCGGTCGCTATCTGGTTATACTTATGTGGAATGGGGGACTTAGAATCGCATAGCGAGCTTTATGATCCTGCAGGCTGTAACTCGGAGGTAGATGCTGCCGGCTCGATGTCTGTTGAGGTCAATCAGTGGGGCGCTTCCTGCCTCATCCGCAAATTCATTTATATTGTTTACATGCATTCTACTCTCATAACAGCATACTTTACAAATACACTACCTATAGTTATATGAAAGCTCTTTTGTATATATATGTTTTTAGATGCGACAAATGCGCAAATGTTTGATTTGTCTGAAACTTTTCGTTGCCTACCTTACGTATTGCCAGCTCCGTATTCATCAGGGAAAAAGACAAATCGTTTCTCCATCATTAGGTTGAAACTACTACTGGTAGACCTTCCTTGTGCCGTATTCCAATTTCCCACCCTATTGCCACACCATGACCCTTCAACGCCGATAAGGTATATCATATATGTATCCAAGTCATCCCAGAACGGACCTATGAATCGCCTCAAACTCCCGGTGAAATTATTCAAATACTCTGTCGTCATGCACGCTCGCTTATGATAGACTCAGTATTCTCCTTGCGCGATTCAATGTCACGTATTATAACATCGTGGGTCACTACTATAGCCCCGCTTTGATCCGCTCTGTGCGGAAACACTCCCTCCTCGCTATCATTATTGTTTTCCAACGTCCCTAAAGCGACTGCAGTGATTCGATTTGTCGAGCCAAAGGGGTTTGAACGGTTTGCAATTGTCTTGTTCGACTGGACATAGTCCCTTCGGTTTCGGTTTCGGCTTCGGCTTCGCAGGGACATGGAGCTGCTTCGCTGCGGGAAGTAGGATCGCGACCCCCCGAGTCGATTTGGTGACAGTTCCAGTGCGGACTTAAGCCAGGGAACCTTTAAGGCTATATGTCGGAGTGATGGGATACAGGAACATATAATTAATGCGCAGAACTCGGCTGCTGACCACAATAGGGATTCGGCAAGCTCATCTACCAGCTCGTGTCAGCCAGGTCACCCGGCCGAGCAGGTAGGTAACCAGTTAAGGAACTTAGATATAACTTACAGGTATCATCAGCACCGATAGTGATCACGTATTTGAGTCGCACAACGGATATTATCGTAACGCTAAGGTAATACGTCAGCAAGTTATTACACAATAAGCTGCCCTAGACTACTTACAACAGGCCCAACGACAACATGGCGTTCAGTGCAATTCTCCTGATCAGGGGCATCTGGAGTCTCCATGTGACGATGATCGGCTCAATGAAAAGTATAATATCCGTTGCAAAGTTAAAGGCAAACTGGTTCGAGGCAGACTGTCAGCATATTACTAGGTTGGCCATTCTACTTAGATACTACCTACCGTGCTATACCAGAGCGGCTTCAAATTAAGACAGTTTCCAGGTAGCTCTGGAGTCCATGCTTTTGCAATCGGATGGCAATGGAACAGAGTAATGAAAGTCTCCTCGATAGCTTGGAGTAGTAGAAAAATGACAATTCCCTTGTTTAGGATAACAAGATGCTGCACTGGGAAGAGCCTTAAGTAAAGAATGGCGAAAGAGGCTTTGGCAGAGGTGATTCCTGTGCTATAACAGACCGAGGTGGCCAATTGAAGCTAGATATTCAAGTTAGATTGGACCGAAACTTGAGCTTGGGAATCTAATGTGCCCAAATACATACCTTCAAAAAGGTGTGGTGTACTAGAGACGGAACTCCACTGCTGTGAATCCCAAGTCCATGTTTCGTGGCTAGACGACAGTGAGCTTGCATTCGGATCAAGGGGCCTCTCTATAATTACTACTTACCTGCAGCAATATTCGCACAAACACCTATGGAAAGTATCCAGCTGAAGATAATTAAGCCTGTATATGGCAGAGAGGTCAGTTTCGAAAACCGTCGATCTATCGAGGGGAGTAGCAACGGAAGACTTACCATCATCCCATCCAAAGTTTCGACCTGTGCCAACTCGATCCCACACTCTCAGGGCTATAGCCAGTGTCGTCACCACTATCAAGACGATAGAAACAATAAACACTGATTCTGGAAGTGAACTCATACTTGTCCGATCATCCCACTCCCCGGGCGCCAACGAGCGCGGTGGACTCCTTGTGTCAGAGTTTGTATCCTTCCTTCTTCAACATGGACACACGTCAACGAACATAATCAAGTGAATTAGAGGGTGGAGTTTGAGATCAGGTAAGATTTCACTCCATCCTATATGTAGAACTTTCACTTCCCCGGCTCTCTGGCAGATGGATCCCCTGCAGGTAGTTGTTGTAGTTACCGAATTGTCGGTAACGTTGGCGTTTTTTCTTGTTATTATTGGGTGGTCCCAGTCGGCTAACCTTAGACTTGGGGATCTGGAAGTATACATAGTATCCCCTCTTGGACGATGCTAGGAAAGAGCAATCAAAAGATTTCAAACTAGCGACACACTTGACTTTGAAGGATTAGATGCCGTCGATTGTTTTGAAATTAATTCTTTCTCTAGCATTGCTGGTAGTAGAGAGCAATACTAGCTGCAATTACAGTATCCTGGATCCCTTTCCGAAATAAAAGTAGATCGACCCATAACACATCATTGCTACATGCACGAAACTAGTAGAGTTCCAGTTTTTGCCCCGGCCTATTCTTCAAGCCCCGTTCAGCAGCCCGTTCCTACTAGTAGGTATGTAGTCCATAGTCTCCTATTATGCATAAATGGCGCTGAAGAGGTCATTTGAGAGAGTCGAGACCAGTATACGGCATATGGCAAGTATTCCAGTCCAAACTACACATATTTGCCATAGTCTTGCTGTCATTATCTAACGACAGAGGTGCCTACCTAATATGATCGGAGCACATAACTTGATAGTAAATAGATTGGCAACGTTGATTTGAAGACCGTTGTGGCTTAAACGAGGTCTCACTCGACAACCCTTTGGTGACATGCATGCTTTAAACACTAGCTAACGTACACATTACCTAAGAACTTCTCTGGCGGGCCCACAGGTTCTCTCAGTCGTACTCTCTGAACGGTTTATAATGAAGGATCTAGCGCAGATACTAGATACATACGTAGAGGCTAGTGTGTATAGCATCAACTCCCCTTTGCGCGAAGGATGTCTAGTCTTCTCTCTAGCTTACATGCTAAACATTGACCAGTGACATAAACACTCCTTCTAGTCCATCCTCGACAGCATTCTGCGCTCGACTTACAAGTTTGTACCTACACAGTAAATAGAACTGACAGTCTTTCTAGACAAGATTATTAGATAGGCTTGATGAAAGGAAGGGTGACTCATGTGTTGTTATCCCGATTCGACCTACAACCTCGCCCCGCCCCCGGACTCGCTGTCATCGTCGTAACTCTCATCCATCGCAACTAGGGCAACAAACATTCACTCGTCAGTCCTTTCTTTATTTGATAGGCATTTACGTGTATAGGTAGCGCACGATCAATGATAAGAGAGGGAGAAAGGGGGGAGGGAGTGATAGATGTAGGATAGATAGGCAGATAACATGCTAGTACTTACCGTGCTCCAATCTTTCCACCAGTATCGTAACTGGTCTTGGCATAATATCTCCGCCCCCCCTAATGCCAAAGCTCTCTCCTCCATAAACCACCGGCGGCATGTTTGCGTTCGCGTTCCACGTAAACCCTGTTAGTGAATCGGGATGCCACGGCGCCGGGGCTGCCGCCTTCCGAAGAATCTGATCCAGCGCATCGTCGCGGATGCGCTGCACCATCTTATTCAGTATATCTCTCTGGTGGATATAGTAATCGTCGTCCTGCGGGCCGTTCGACAGCGCCTTCAAGCCCCAGTTCGGGTAGACTTTCTTCGATGTCTGCGGGACCACGCATCTAGCGGGGTGAGATTCGAAGTATAGATGGCAGCAGTAGCACGCGGGCTTGCTGCACCCTATGAACCTGTCGTCGTCGAGGAACTGTCGCCCCTGATTTTTCTCATTCCTATTGTTTTTATCAGAAGCCCAGAAGTGCTCTAGCACTTGCACCTCGGCGTGTATCAGTGGTTTAAAGTTCTTGTCGCCGTACTGCTTCTTAAAGCCATCCACGATACCGTATTTATCGTTCATGACGCTCGCAGCGTCCCTATATTGCGGTTTCAACATCTCGCCCTTCGGAAGCATTCGTTTCATGATCGCATGCATGGTGATGTTGGGGTCGACATCAGGACGGCAGACCACGGGCTGTGGCCCTATCGCCCGAACGACGAACTCGTCCAGGACGTTCCTCAGTAAATGGTCGTTTCTGCGTAAGACGTCCTCAACAACCTGGTGCGGTGCTCGTATGTGATGGGCCAGGCGTCCTATTTCGTGCGTCACGGCTCTAATCGCTATAGACTGCTCGGAATATACGGGCAGGTCGTGTTCGCTCAGCAAGTCATTGAAGCGCCTCATCTCGGCGCTGTCTCTTTCTTGATGCGCGTGCGAACATAATTTGTAGCCTTCTTTGCCGCGGAAACTGAGGAGCCATTGAATAAGCCCGGGATCTATCTAGCTTAATCACATTAGATGGCACATATACAGGCGGGACGCTAACATAGGCGACTTGTGTGCTGACCGTCTAGTTCCTTTACAAAAACCATACACTTGCTCATGTCTTTTTTCAGCATGGAGGCCTCCTTCTTCACTCTCGCTTGCGCAAATTCGACACATCTGCGCACAAGCTCTTCTGTAAGGCTAGCCTGCTGGGAGCTCGGTGCATCTGCGATGCTCCGAACAGAAACGAGGGTGTAAGTCAGGAACGGAACCGATTTCTCACACTGGCTAGGGCAGTTAGACGCGATCCAGAAAACGAAACGCTCAGGGGTATCTTCAATTGCCACGGCCGAGGTTGTATTGCCTCCTTTTTGGTGATCGCATAGATAGGCCAAGTTGTCAAGAAACCGGTGAAGAGGCGTCGGTTCCAGAGACGGACTGTGTTGTCCCCTTGTCGAACCTAGAATCTTCAGCAAGATGAGTGGCTCGTAGAAACGTCGCCATAACTTGAAGTACTTCCCATCGCGAGCCATTGTATGAGGAGAGCGCTGGGATTTGGCGCCTGGTATCGTCGACACCAAAGGTAACTAGCTTTCCGGCTCAAGTGCTGAGGTCGATTTCGTGGTTTGAGTTAATTGATAGAGACTTCGAGGCCATCGAAGGGCGAAAAGCACGAGGACATGGCTGCCCGACAGCTCCAGGATGATACTGTTTGCCTGATGTATGATTCTCGAAACGCCGAGAAAGGCACAACTGCGATTGTAACGATATGTGCTGGCTTCGAATTTGCCTTATTCTTGGTCTCCGCGCTAGTCCGCGACCCCCCATCTGTTTGCACTGCAACATGGCTGTGAGAACACACCAATCACGAGCACGAACAACAACAAGCATGCTGCAGATGCACCCCCGTCATGCATGCTGCTATCCTCCCGTTTGCTCAGAGCAGTACACATTGCAATAAGTTATTGGCATAAATGTGACAGGTCACTTGTTCAGCAAGCGCCCGAGGTTATGACTCGAATTGTCAAGGCTTCTCGCGAGCCTCGGACATGATTTGTGGCGTTCCTAATCCGCAGCGCCGGACCTCATGTGGTAGACGCAAACACGGACAGCTGCCAGCAAGGATATTCATGGAAAAGCCCATCGTAAGCACAAAAATATTTACTGACTGAACACGGGACTGGTTGAAAACAAACGCTTTTATTAACCGATGTATCATGCTTCAAATGCGCCAAACTCCGCTTATCAACGTCAAGTCCAACAGTGAATACCTTAATATACGTGCAGCCCGCTCTATCATCATATGTTGTAAGCCACGAGACGAATTCTGGTGAATCCCACGGAGGGGTTCCCTTGGATCTTCACGAACTGTCAATCTCTAGTCACCCTCGAGACGGGCAACAGGTGGTGTGTCATCGACTTGAATACCACCACGCTTTTTCTCATCGGCGTCCCAGAACGGCAATCGCCAGCCACCCTCGCTCTGCGGTACTGAAAGCCACAGGCGCATGAGATGACGTCGTGGCATGCCGCTAGAGGGCGGGTAGTCCTGGTACGCGGTACGGGCATGAAGGGTGTGGGAGTTGGCGACAAACTGGATGTCGCCGACCTCGAGGATCATATGAAGCTTGACGCGCTCACAGGTGGCCTCGAGGACCTCGGCGGCCTCTTCCTGGGCGGGCGACAGCTTTGGGATGAGACCAATGTCTGAGAACCGCTGCAGGCTCTTCACGAAGTAGGGGTCCCACTTGCAGTACACCCGCTGCTCCCGCTCCGGGCTTGCTGGGTCTGGCGTCTCTAGGTAGAATACAGCGCCGCGGATCCACGGATCCTCGCCTACCGACACTTCTCCTTTCCGGTCAAAGTACCATATGGGTTGCGTAAGCAGCTCCGCGATGTCTGGGCGCTCCTCTTGAAGGATGTTCCAGACGTGATGGATCGATGCCACGTCTGATTCTCCGCCGAATTGAGCCCGTGCGAGACAGAGGAGGCCGACAATATCACACTCATCAGCGTGGAATGCCTATTTTCTAGTTAGCTGTCATCCTAGGCCACAAGAAGCATAGACGTTTCTGTTTCTCTATGGCCTCTCGGGGAGGAGCCAAAACACCGAGGTAGCTTGTGGTAGTGAACCCCGAGTAAGGTGTTTGCTTACTTGTCTAGCTGTTGTCTTGTAAATGCGTACTGAGTCTATCTTGGTGCTGTCCGCATAAAGATCTTGAACATGTCCAAGAATGTGACCGTCTCTCTATCATCATAGATTAGTCCTTCGATCAATCAAGGCGATATAGGTAAAGTAGGGCAACCTACGTTCTGGGAGATAGGGTATCCAATATGCACACCGAGGCCAAAGTAAGCGACAGCCGACTTGAAGTTACCCCATTCTCTCACAGGAATGCCTTTCCTGAACAACATAAACCCCTTGCCATCCAAGAGCTCCCGGCGCATGGAAGCCAGATTGGCCTGCAGGGTAGGCAAGGGGAAGTTCTCTTTCGTGATGCCCGTGATCGGAAGGCCGGAGGCGATGAAGTTATCTGCAGCCCGGGAGATCTCCTCGGTCTCGGCGGCAGAGAATTGATGGACCCATCTCTCCGGATTGTCTGCATAGTCTTCCGACCGCCATACCGTCGGCCCTTCAATATGCTTGGGAAAGGCACTGTAAGGGTAGATCTGGTCATACAATGGCGGATGCTGGCCTGGCTGTAGGTTAGCGGTTCCTCCACGTTCATCACTGATACGCTTTGGGCTGGCTATGTCTGTACCTGATGTCTTGAGGCCATCAGGGAAGATGGCGGGGTCCACGGTCTTTACCCGTGTCTTCAAGCTTTGCGTGGGGTCGGGTGTAAGAGTAGGTTCAAGAGCAATAGGAGCCATGGTGTTCTATACTGCTATGATTCGTATTACGAGATAATCGTTCATTCGCTCATGTGCGGCTACTGATGACGATGGAGAAGGAGGGACTGCAGCAAAATCGTATAGATGAGAAGCACATGCATGCTCTGGTCTGGGAAAAGGGCTGGTTCACAGCTTATTATATGTAGGCAGATAGGTAGGTATTCTGCGGTTCTCCTGTGGTCCTCATGCGGTCACCGTCCGCCTGCTTATCTGCTCGCACGTCGTCTATGTAACACCACTGCATCTCCATCGACGGTATCAACCAGATCACTTCGCAGACCGCAGATGTCCCGCTTTGACAGTTTCCAGGTGGCAGAGCGATTTACCGGTAATGATCGCTTCTTGGCCAATATTGCGTGATCATAACACCATATGGCGGAAGCTAATCGGACATCGTAGCTAGCGTTAACGAAAGCCAAATTTCCGGGTCGTAAAAAACGGGAACAAAGGTCGGTGTTATCTCTGACGCTTCTTCCCGTGCCGTGGCTGTACTGGTTCGCTCGTGTTGAGCGTACAGCAGTAGAGATATCTGCAAGGGGCTGACTGGGGGGAAATGTTGTCTGGCAACCCTTATTGCCTTCAGGTACATTCAACTGGTCAGTTAGCACAACGGTTGGCTTGCAGCGGAATGCGACTCTGCGAGCAGGCGCGGGAGAAGATCTTCCCCTGGAAGCTTCCCCGCAGATTTTCTTTCACGCTAAGAATAACGCTACTGTATGTATTTCTAGGTAGGTTAAATAGTCTATCTACATACATACTCTGCATGGTACTTAAGTAATGAGCGAGCAATGATTCTGATTCTCCAAATTCCAGTTTCGGGGGGCCAAAGCAAATTCGCGTTGACCAGATATACATGTTTCGGACACGGCCTAACCTGTCTCTCCATTTATCTTTCTTTCCCGGTATTACTCTAGAGTGATTGTATTCCTCACGTGAGACGCGTCTCTCTAGTGGTATGATCTACCAACTTAAAGCGATAATGGGCTAGCCGGTACAGATGTATACGGTATGTCATAGGCGACGCCGATGTCGCTTCAGGTACAGATAAGCCACCCGGTTTCTCCCTATACCTATCCAGATACGTACACCTATATAGTGGTCATATATCATTTACAGACTTCCATGCAACGCTGCCAATGTCTGTGCCTATCTCCAGACTTATGCACCCGTGTACGACCCAGTCGATCGTCTTTATGGATGCTGTAGCGTCGAGCCCTAACTATGTGTCAACAGTCCTATCCGATGGTAGGCCATGCATGAGCAACGGGCAACAACCTTAAATTTTGGGATCGAGGCAACGGTTAGAATACCCCGACGACGATTGTCGTCCTAGGTCGCATAGGGGCTGTATAGGGCAAATACAGTAGCGTCCAGGACCAAGCCCAGTCTTCCTCCCTGCCATTATATTTGCAGCGACGTCAACAAAGACTGGAACAGGTCCTTTCTACATCCATAAATTTGGTAGGACTCGACATGCGTACCCCATGGCGTTACATGTGACCACCTGTAGCATGGCATGATCGGTATGCAATGCCACCTTGATGAGGGCGCGATAAGCGTTGATCTCTCGGTTAAATCTCTTTGCTGCTGGTGGAAAGGAACACTTCCAAAAGCCTCTCCGTCGGTGGATAGGTGAGGACCCCGTATTTCGCAACGACGGAACAGCTCTCGATAGTTGCCCACACTTAGGCTAGGTTGCCTAAGAAGGTGGGCCGATGTTCCAAGCCTTCTGTGTGCTTTATATAGGTGCCCACTTCCGTCTGGGCCCTTTTCCATCAATAGCTCATTTCTTGAATAAATTCGTCTGGGAGCCAAAGAAAGGATTCGGCTGGAATGAGGTCCGATCCTGCAGGCTGGACTGGAGCTCGTTCCCTCCAAGCAGCCCGGCCTTGTCATCTCCGTGATCCGCAACTGGCGGCGCGCATTTGATTTCACCCCGCAGTATCTCAATAATCGAGACAACAGGTAACAACAGCATGCCGACAGAGAGCAGCTGGCCAAAACTCCACTGCTTTTCACCTCTGTCGCTGAGTTTGATGGGGTGTTTGGCGCCCAAAGCATCGGCGAGAAGAGAGACGCGGACGATGGCACCGATAGATATTGCAGTCATGAACAGGAGTCCAACTAACTGAATAAGCTTATAAAACCGCTGCGCGCGGGAGTGCAAATACCACGTCGCGAGCACAAAGACAGCGACGTTCGCCACGATAACAACAATAGTACCAAAGAACGAGAGCGCGTTCTTCCCTGTTGAGTTTTGACCGCGCTCTGCAGTCTGTTCCCAGACGCACCGAACAGGGAGCGTCGAGTCGTTGATTCCGTCTTTGACGGCCTCTAGGATGAAGATGCCATAGAAAGAGCTGAGGACGAGGTTGACGAAGATGAGGAACTGACGCAGCCATCGCAAGACCCAGTCACGGCGAAAGTCATGAACCAGCACCAGCAGACTCGCATTATGTACGGCCATGGATAATAAGGACAGCATCCAGATGATGAAAAAGTGGTAGGGGATCATGGAATCGATCTTGGCCAGTCCAACGCTCTGGATGCCAATCCCCGTTAGGATCTGCTGGTCCGAGTACGAGTTCAGAAGTTTACGCCGCAAGATGCTCGGCTTCTGCGACGCCGTATGTCGGCGCATCTCCTGGAAGACCAGCGATGCGCTGATGATGAGGGCGACGAGGGCCGTAATGATGAATGAGAGTAGAACCTGTTAGCAGCGTAGGACGAGTTAGCGTAGTCTAGTCTAGTTCAGTCTATCTTCGGTACAGTAGGTTAGGTACTATGTTCCTGCATTAGCTAACTAGGGAGTTCTTCATCCACAACGTACCCCTATTCCCGCCACGCCGGCGTCGCTAGGGACGGTGGGCGGCGCGTGGATGCAGTTCGACGTCATAGTAAACTAAGAACTCCTGGTAGCGTCTGAGTTGCAAATGATCAGGTAAATATAAGCACTGTACGGTATTGTAAACAATACAATCAAGGCAACCGGCAAGAAACAAAAAGGAAAAGAAAAAACAAATTCAAACGGGGCTCTAAATCTTTGTGAATGATTCCTCTCAACAAGTTTAAACCAACCTTCTTCTTTGATTCACCAACAAACCAACCAGTCCAGTCCCTTCGTGGCTGCGCAAAGGGAATGACGTCGACCCCATCCATTTCATTTATTAACCGCCTTTACTTGTTTCAATCGCCCCCGGGAGCGATCCCCGCCATCTCATTCGGCGGCAGAAGACCCTGGCATTTTTCTGTTAAAACGATCGACTGGCCACGGTGAAACCAAACCCTTTGGGGCTGTGCATGCCGGTAAGTGTAACACGCGCCCGCCAGACACGGTCACAGACACGCTGTGCTACGTACGTATTTGATAAGTTCAAATGCATTTTTATTTACACTTACGAGATACCATCCGTCTAGTTACAAGTTTCGCTTAAGCTACCAAGGTACAGGCAACTAACTACAGGTCAAGGTCAAGGTCAAGGTCAAGGTCAAGATATGTCGTATTACCTATTGGGTAGTACAGCTAACACGATCCTTACTACAGTCTTCGTCAAGAAATAGCAATGCAGGAGCCCTCGAGGTCCTTGAATTTTGTCCCTGACCATATTAACTAGCTTAGCAACTATCGATATCTCTAGAGAAATGCAACAGAACAGGAAGAAAAGAGACTGAGGCCAGTCAGATTTTGCGGTATAAAGTCAGTATGCCACCAACACCAAGTCGTTAAATTTTAGAGGATGAGAAGGTGTATACATTCCCTTCTCGGATCCTTAATCCCATCACATGCCCAGGTCAAATAATCGATAACCAGAACCCCAGAACGCCGCTAGATCCTTGACGTGGCCCAACGTCAAGTCACTTGTCAAGTCCTTCGCTGCCTCTTTAATGCTCGGTTGGGGCTCTCTTCGAAATCCTCCCGTGTAATCTCCTCTGTACCGCTCGGGCTTGGTGATTTGTGGCTGGGTGTATTCGTTTCCACAACCCGGCTAGGATCCTGATTGGCCGCATGCATCCCACCTGCAAAATCCGTTACCTCAGGTTGCCAGTCCAGGTTCGAATTGTCGGGGAAGGTGGGGTCGAAGTTGAACTCGTTGCCGGTGCCGTCTGCTGTGTACGCGGTCGGGTCTAGGTATTGACTAATATCTATGTCCTCCGGAAAATACTCGCTTTGCTCATCTAAACCGGGTATACGACCCGAGGGGCTGAGGGGGCCGAGAATCGCGGATAGGTCTTCCAGTTTCTGGCTTTGTTCTCGTTGAAGTTGCTGAAGCTGTTCCAGTTCTTCTTCTGTCTGGGATATGCGCTCTATGGATGCGGGCACCGTCGCCGATGGCATTACTGGGGATATGGACATCGAAGGACTCGTAGTTGGTTGAACGCCAGTTGTTGGTATCCCGTAGTTGCTAGCACTGGGAGCAGCCGGCGGGGTGGCGCTCGGAGAGGACGAAGACGGCGTCGGGGCTGGCATTGGATTGGTTTGCCCACCGGACATAATGGACAACATACGGTCCCGTTGATCGCTGGTCATGTTTGCAGCCGTGTTCGCGGCGACCTTGGATAGGTCGCTGAGCGCACCTCCGCCCTTGCCAGCATTAGAGTTGGCATCTTGTATGAGTTTGAGCATGCCTTCTTGGGGATTGCTTTCAAGCTCTTGCTTAAGGTAGGACGATGGCGTGGGTTCTGAAGTAGGTGTATCATAAAGCTCGGTAACTTTGCCTGGTGCCCGTTGTCCGTTGGCAAAGTCGCGGTACGGAGCAGGTGGAGCTCCGGGCGGGTGCGCGGCAGCTTGGTTGTTGGGAATGGGGGGCAACAGGCGTTGAGTCCTCTTAGGCGTTCCCACCTTCGCAGGGTTCGGAGGTACGTGCTGATGTACCCAATCATCGAGATCTACGACGCTGCCTTGGCCTTGCGGCGGCAACTGAACATTAGGTATGATGCTAGCAAGAAGGTCGTTTACGTTCTGCGTGCCGCCCTGCTCTTCTAATGACTTTCTAAATACGTTGGCTAGGAAGTTCAAAATAGCATTTATCGAGTTTTCGTGGCGGTTATGCATGTTTTGAAACATCATGGCTTGCTGGTAAAGCTGGTTATGCTCGTGTCGTAAGCGGGTAATGGCATCACTGATCTGCTTTTGACGTTGCTGCAACGCTGCCATTTGATCCCTCACAAGCGCCAGCTCCTTCCGCTGCAGTGGTCCTATCTCTGAAGCCGGGAGCGCCCGGTTCGGCACGTTTGCTTGATTAAAGGGCTGAGAAACACTATCGTCCACAGGTGTAGCATCCTCGTCGCTCTCGCCATCTCCTTCGTCCGGACGTCTCTTGCCCTTTTTAGCATTGCCACTCTTAGGCTTGTTGATCAGCCAGAGGAGGACCGGGTGACCTCGTCTGAAATAAGGATTGTAGTATTCGCTAGGACTCTTGTTCTTGCGTTCGCTCGCTTTCATCGAGTTATCCGACAACCCGACTTTCTTATGAAAGCCGTACATATTGAGCTGTCTGACAAAAGATGCGTAGTTGTTGTGCTTGAACAGTTCAGGTATCAGGGTCTTGGCAAACTCATCCTCGTCCAGCACTATGAAGGAGTCGCCCTTGTCTGACCATCTGATCAAATCGGTGTTCTTGCCATCTTCCAGAAAGCTATAATAAAACCCAGGTCAGCCAATCTTCCAAGGGCGTTGGAAACGGTAGGGACCGGGCCGCGAGCTGGATACAGACCTGTTAAGTTTCTGGACGAATGGAGGAATCTGTTTCCTCTTGGCCTGGGCCTCTCTCTTCGCCCTCTGCGCCTTCTCTTCTAGCAAATCTATATTGTCGTGCTCGTCTAAGGATCCGCCTGATGGGTTTGATAATAGATTATCGTCGGCGAAGCTGGGCCATGTATCGCTGGGTTGTGGAGAAAATGTGCGATTCGAAGTAATCAAGGCGCTGTTTCCGGCTCTTCGGGCTAACACAGTCGACGGGGTAGAAGCAGCTTGATTGAACTGAGGCTGAGCAGGAGATAGCACGGCATACGGGTTAACGGGAGCAGAGGCGTTATCGGCGAAGTTGCCAGCATTGTTCCCACTCCACCTCAGCATCTGCTCCGGGCTGTTGTAGGGCTGAGACATTGGCTGTTGTATTGGTATGCTACCTGGCGAGGGTCGTTTACGGGTACTTGAGGCAGGCATTGGTCGATAGTAAGTGTACATGGGTTGAGAGGTATATATCCCTCCCGAGTATGTCAACAGCTAATATATTGGCCGATTGTTAGGACGGGCGGGGATAAGACTATGAATGCGGATGCAGGCAACAGAGCAAGTTGCCGATCTGACAACAGTTGGCACTTAATATGGTGCCCAGGAATATGCCGGTCGGCGGCTTGATTAGGCTAGCGAGGCAGTTAGGTAGTCGTAAGGACAAGGTAACAGTGGTGGTAGATATCTAGGCGAGGCTCTCTGTCGGCGTAGGGTTAAGGCTATAGGCTCCAATGTCGGATCGAAACTGGGCAAAGCATGCGCCTCGTACAACGCCAGCAACGGCACAAGGTGAAAAATACGGTAGCTAGTCCGGTCGCGTCGAGAGATATTGCGCAAAGGCGAGGGAAATAGTAGATCCTGAGTCTTCTTCACAATTCCCGAACCCCTCAACTTATATAACGCTAGGGGCCTAAAGTGAATTGGAAAAGGACGAGAAGGAAGTGAATCAACTATGGGAAACCGGAAAGAAGATTCCAAGACTCCGCCAGGCAAGATGGTCTCGGGCCACAGGCCGGGGAACGTGCAGGGCTTTGAAGCGTGAGACGCGGCCAAGAAGATAAAGAAAAGCGAGAAAGCGCCCTCTTGTTCTCGACGTCGCGACAGGTGTGATATTGCGCTTTACATGCAATGATCACATTCAATGGATTCTGAACCCTTCGACACCGGGTCGTACGGTTGTGTAGGAGACTGCGCCCTTGTCGCCAATGAGTATAGATGTGGTGATCTGCCCGCCTGATTCAAAACGGAGTAGGTATGTTGTTCCGGAGGGGCTGGAGAGTGGAAGGCTTATTTTTTAATCGAGACGTGGCAGAGCTCTCTGCTGTTTCTTTGACCGATCTTCCGGCACGCATGTACCTATGCTGTAGCCGTGGGCTGCGGGGACTACTAAGGTAACTTTTAGAACCTTGCCAAGAGCCTGGATTGTTGGGCAAAGCTAGAATAATCCCCTTATCTTAGCGCAAATCCTCTTATTCATGTGATCTGCCATATCGGACGACCCCCGGCCCTTAAAAAGAGACTTAACAAAAATAACGGATCTTGACTGCGAACGACAACCAGCTAAGGTTACCCACCATACGATAGCTACCACATAGACACATACCATGATTCGAACACTAGTTGTTGACGACCATCGGCGGCAATTAAAGACTTTCTTTGCTATGAGAATTTACTAACTAACTAGTATATAGATACTAACTAGGTACATATATACAGGTTCTTAAGGCATTACTGGTTGGGTCCTAACCTAGTACTATGCTATTTGGGTTTAGCACTTCAAACATCTATACTAGATAAGCAGGTAGGTATCCTTTTGTTGATTTTCACTATAAAAACGCCATTTAGATACCTACATGTAGGTTAGTAAGAAGGTACAATCGCCGATGCATATAATTATGTATGTAATATGTACCTTGGGTGGGGGGGGGGGGGGGG
>Ga0247782_1000339_pt1 | contig 41035 bp, 21 predicted proteins | sample UWRJL019104C5_FD_179928 | JGI IMG/M metagenome (GOLD analysis project Ga0247782, IMG submission 179928) | Plant litter microbial communities from Arlington Agricultural Research Station in Wisconsin, United States - UWRJ-L019-104C-5 | ecosystem: Environmental > Terrestrial > Plant litter >...
TTGGTTGGTTTCTATGAAAAAATAAAAAAAAAAAAAAAAAAGGCCAAGAATGTAAGAATGTGGGGTATCGAGAAAAAGGTTAAAGGTAGGTATGCGGCGTTGAAATCGTAAACCGTAAAGAAAATGAATTAAGCTTTTTTGCTCATCTATACAATAGAGAGAAGAGGGAAAGCTTAGATTATACGTACGGCACTTGAAAGCGGGATACCAAGACTAAAGGGAAAAGGACCCTGCCTGGTAAGCAGCTGAGAGGTTTAAGGCGAACGCGGAAATACGCCGGCACAGAAAGTAGAAAAGACACGCATCTACATATGCATTAGGATTCACTATATTTAGACATTCTGAGACACTTTCTCCTGCTTCCAATTCCTAATTCCTCTCCTGTCTAGATAGATTTCTATCTATGGTAACGAACTAAATGCTAAAGGAAGAATCATCACCGGTGGTGTTTACTGATAATTAAATGACACTGTATATCATTGACTTAATCGCCTCACGGCATTGTGTTTCAGCTTTCGCGTGATAGGATTTCCGAATTGAGCTGCTTACATCGTAAGGTTTCCCCATCGAGAACTAAGCTGGGTCAGCAAACCGCACTCTATGTAACATGATAACATCCAAGCTACCCACATGCATACTAGTCTACCAAAGTAATAGATCGGCATATGTACGGTTCTATCTAATCGAGCCGGATCCCACGATACCTGACTCTCCTTGTTATTAGGGAGATGGTGATACGTGCATCTGTACGTACACAGCAATATGGTCGGTAGTACGTACTAGTAGGTCATTACAAACTCCAAGCTTAGGTAATCGTATAAATCACGTCGGGATGCTCAAGTTATGTAATCAAAAGTAACTCCGTTCATTCCTTCATCGATTTGCAACCTATCTAGTATCTATGATAACCGCTATAATACCGAAGGAAACAAAAACAAATTTACAAGAAAGAGCTGGTCTATAGAATTCCATAGCGCTCAAATGATAGTCAATGTGACCCGTACTAGTCTCTGATATAATCAATTTATTTGTCCTGCCAATTGGTAGCAGTTCGCTTCCATTTCACAAACAGACCAGGGACCGGTCTGCCGGAGAAGCTGCCCTTGGAGATGGTGATCTTGTCCTCGTCGTGCAGCTCCGGGTCGACGAGCTCGAAGTCGAAGCTACCGACCCAGGCGGAGATGATGCAGGCCATCTCGGCCTTGGAGAACCCTTGCGCCACGCAGCTGCGGGACCCTTGCATGAAGGACAGGCTGGCGTATTTCGTGGAGACGCCGCCCGTGTTGTTGAAGGTGCCGTCCGGGTTGAGCCAGCGCCGCGGGTTGAAGGTGTTGGCGTCGGGCCCCCAGAACTTCTCCTCGCGGTGCAGGCCCTTGATGGGGATGATCATCCAGATGCCCTTGGGTACCCACTGCCCGTCGATGACCATGTCGTGGATCGGCACGCGCATCGTCTCCGGGATCGGCGGGTACCACCGCAGCACCTCGCTGATGAAGGCCTGCATCATGGGCATGACCTCCACGTCGGCGCTGCTGACGTCCGCGTCACCGGGCGCGTTAGGGTCAGGGAAGTAGTGGCGCGCCTCCTTGCGGAGGATGCCCTGCCATTCTGGGTGCAGGCAGAGCATGTAGATGGCCCAGGTGATGCCGACCGAGATGGTCTCGTGGCCGGCGGCGAGGAAGGTCGTCATCTGGTCGATCAGCGCCTCCTCGTCGGCGTGGTTCACCTCCTCGTAGTGGAAGCACAGGCTGAGCAGGTCCTTTCCGGCCGGCAGCGACTTGTCTGCCGACTCCTGTCTCCGCTTCCTCAACAAATCCCTGCAGACGCCTCGGAAGATCGGGACGTACTCGCGGGTGTTGCGATTCCATCGGTTGGGGAGTGCGTCGATCAGCCAGGCGGGGAAGTACAGCTTGAGCATGGCCAAGACGAGGTACCCGCGAGACGGCTCCAATGCCAAGCGGTAAGTCTTGGCTAGACGAGAGTTCTCGTCCTGGATCGCGCCAAAATCCTCACCCAGAGTAGCCTTAGTGACAATGTCCAGAGCGGCGCGAGAGGCCCAGTGGCCGACCTCGAGGACGGTGTCTTTGTTGCCGTTCTCGTCGATCATCTTGGTCAGTTTCTGCGTGACCTCGCAAGTTTTAGGCCAGAAGATGGAGTACATGTCGCGAACGTGGCGAGGGGCAAAGATGGGCAAGAAAGCTCTTCGCTGTTTCTTGTGTACTTCGCCCTCGGTCAACACGAGTCCCAGACCCAGCAATTTCTCGGCAAGACCCAAGATAGCATTGGGCTTGGTGAATTTCTCGGTTCTGGTGCAGATCTCTTGCAACGCTCTCTCGGACGTGACAATGACACGTTGTTGGTTCAGGATGGATTGGTAGTAGATGAAACCGTCGTTGGGGATCTCGCGCATCCTGTGGTGAATGTTAGAAGCTTGTCGCAATTCGACGCATACATTGCGGACTTACCATCGTCTCTCAACCTCTGCGGTACCTGCGCTAAAGATGGTTTTGAAATGGCCATTCCACCAGCTTCCGCCCTGCACTCGATTGTCAGTATTGCTTTACACATTACTTTCATATACTATCTACTAACCGTAGGCTGAGGAAGCTTCAGCAGTGGGCTCAGCCATTTAGGGACCAGATATCTAGCGTATATGAGCCATAGGAAGCTGAGGGCCACATAGCAGAGAACAAAAGCCTTGAGGAAGCTCCAGTTCGTAAAAGACCCGAGCTCACCCCTATCCCGAGTCAGGACGTAGGCACCGGCCGAGGCCGCCAGCAAATAAGGACCTCTGTTTAAACTCATACTGAAAATGAAGCGGAGAAGTACAAATTGAACAAAAGAAAACTAGAAAAAGAAAAAAGTCTATATCGTTTTATTCTTCAATCCTGCAACCGAAGAATAAAGAAGCAGCGCATTCAAATTATTTTTTCCTCGTTTACCTAAGATTTTCCAGCGTGTGCCGCTCGTGCTGAAGATATAATATTATAATCCCTAACACGTGGGCGGGACCTGGCTATGCTAATAATAGGATTCCGCGACTTTAGCGTCTTTGCGTAACCCTTGCTACTATATAGGAAATGCTTTCTATGCTGACATTTCCTAAAGTGGTGTAGCATCAGTACCTAATCCAGCTACCTTGGCTCGTCATACGGTGGAGATGGGCAGATAGCTCTATCAGCCCATACACGCCTCAGGCGACCACCGCGATCTTTTGTATGTATCTTAAAATAAGTTCATGCAAATTGACCACGTTATCGCCACGTTGTCTCCATGTTGGTCTTTAGTATGAGCCGTTCATCCCAATCCTTCTCGTAATCTGGAGTATACAGGTAGTACCAGCCCATGCATGTTCCAAATGATGCACATATGCAGGGGCATTACAGCCTAAGTATTCCTCATCATCGTGTTTCGGGAGGATTTACATGTGAAAGTTGCCATTCTGAGATTTCGCGAGAATCGTCGAACGTGAAGATTCCTGTATAGCGGTAAAGATGCATCGTCATGGAAAGCAAACTGTTGTGTCGCAAGTGTAATATCACGAAAAGCTCAGTGTTGAACTTTATGCCATTATCCACGCAAGACGCAATCCGGATTTGAAAAATGTATTGTTCTTGAAATCTTCATGTAATTGAAACCCGCGATATAGACTAAATACATACATGTCTATTCTAACCGTAACCAAAACCGTGAAACATTAGAAAACACTTCTACATGTAAATCAAGCGACAGGATAAACCAATTTCTGACCGCTAATACCGCCTTTCCTTAGGATCTCAACACCGTTCAATATTCCCTTAAGACCGCCCTCCTCAACTCTGACGGGGTGAGATCGGAGCTTCTCCGCGTTCAACAGCTCCTGAACCTTCTGGAAGAGGAATACGGAGAGAGCCTCGAGCTTGGGCTCGGGCGGGCAGCCATAAGGCGCGGGCCAGGCAGACCCGGCACCGTCAATGCGGGTCGCCAGAATCCAATCGGGATCAATGACTTTGCGTGTGGCTAGTTGTTCGTTGAAGGGGTTAAGAGCAACGTATTTGCCGCCCATCCGGCCTAGAGCAGCGTAGCAGAAGGTCATGGACGAGTCTTCCGCTACGCAGTCAATGGCATATTCCAGGCAGTTCTTGTTATCGGCACGGATCTTGGCCGCACAATCGGGCGTCTTGTAGTCGTAAACCTCATTGGCACCGTACGACTTGACGAGGTCGAAGTTGTGGGGAGAGCAGGTGGTGATGGTGGGAACGCCACAGCTGGATGTGGATTAGAACTGGTTGTAGCGTATATCGACAGTCTAAACTTACAGACGGAGCATTTGGAGAACCATGGTACCTGTTGAGGTACTGCCACCATAGACGAGCACCTTAGGCAAAGGCTCCGAAGACTTGGTATCAAGCATGCTCAGAGGCCAACCCAGCGACCAGAACAGCACCATGCAGGCTGAAGCGATGGGTGTTCCGAGAGCTGCGGCATCTTCTGTAGACATGCTGTCATGTACCTTGAAGGCGGAGCTCTCAGGGAACTTGACATACTGAGCAAAGGCACCAGCGAGAGGCTTCTCCTTGTTCACTGTAAAGAGTCAGTCGGTCCTATATTTTCCCCCAAGATGCTGCCACTAGATAACTTACTGCCGCTACCGCTACCGCATACTCTGTCGCCTATCTTGAGGTCGGTTCTTCGGACATCTTTGCCAATGGCCACAACCTCGCCGCTGCAATCAAACCCGTAGATGCAACCAGGTGTGACGAAATCACCAATCATTTTTGCGTCTACGGGATTGAGAGCTACGGCCCTTGTGCGGATGAGAATCTCCTTGGGTCCGACTTCGGGGACCGCGACAGACGTGGAGAGCTCAAAGTCTCCCGCCTCGCTGGCGATAATCGCCGTTTGTGTGGTAGGTACAGAAGGCATTGTAAGAGTGGATGAGTGTCGATGTGGACGAGGTACGAAAGGACAAAGGCAAGCGGAGATATTAAGCACAGCGATTAAAAGAAAAAGAAAAAAAGAGAAAATAATTTGGACTGTCGGTGAAAATACTCTTCGTTGCGATCGTGCCTCGACCGGAGCTTAAGAAAGATAAAGACAACACCCCGCCGCCTCAACCCTTGTAATGTGGTGACAAGGGGCCCATGAGGGAGAGACTAGAATCTTAGGTAACCGGACCCCTAAAAATAACAAGGCTAGGATTTGATAGGTACCGCACAGGTGGAAATATACTGTCAGCACCTAATAAGGTAAGCGGCAGGGGAGATCTAAGAATTTGAACCCGATTAGGAAATACCATAAGTGGAAAGGCAGCCAGGAATAGAGCTATGAAACCTCAGCTGCTTTCACATGTAAGCTACCCTTGTCATGGGAAGGATAACGAGGGGTCTGGGGTGCGGAATCGAAGAAAAAAAAAGAAAAATTACATGATAGCTAGATACTCACGATCGATGGCAAGACACATTCTGAGCATCAATTTTTCGAATCTCTAGTCGCATAGTCGTCAAGTTGTTTTGCAAAGATGCAAATCGCTAATCATCTAAGCTCGGGTTATCTCTTTGCCGGCTTCGCCGTCTTCGTTTTCATCTATGCCGTCGTGAAGAAGACGTTGCGATCGTTCGAGATCCGCAGATTCAAGCTTAAACACAAGTGTTTACCCGCGACACGCGTGCCTCAGGTCGAGCGCATCATCGGTTTGAATACGTTTCTCGATCTGAAGAGGGACCGGCAACAGCGCATTAGTCTGCAAGAGACCACGCGACGCGCACATCAATATGGCCGAACCACCACTGGAGTCGTCTTAGGTTCGCAGTTCTTGTCGACCGCCGACCCCGAGAACATCAAGGCCCTTTTGGCCACCAACTTTGCCGACTTTAGTGTTGGTCCGCGCATTCATGTTCTCGGTCCTCTGTTGGGAGAGGGCATATTCACGTTAGATGACGGCTCCTGGCAGCATTCAAGAGTGAGTAGTTGATTTTGCAGGTGGGGTATTTCTGACCACTTACTAACGTGCGAGATCGTTAGGCAATGCTCCGACCTGCTTTCACTCGCGCTCAGGTCTCGGATCTCGATAGCTTGGAAGAACATGTACAGAGACTGTTCGCATGCCTCCCCAAAGTCGAGGGGACCATGGTAGACTTGCAGCCGCTCTTCTTCAATCTGACCATCGACTCTTCGACTGATTTCCTGCTTGGCAAATCCCTTGGTACTCAGGGAAGCCCACACGGTTCCGAACCCGATCAGTTCTCCGAGGCCTTTGACTACGCCGAGTCCGTGTTGCAGCGCCGTACCGAACTTGCTGGCTTAGCGGGATTGGTTCACAACCGTCGCTTTGACGAAGCTTGCCGCCTGATCCACAATTTCGTCGATAAGTATATTCATGCGGCGCTGCAGGGTGACGTCAAGGCTGGAAGATACAACTTACTTGCTGAGCTGGCTCGGGAGTGTAAAGACCCCAAGAAGATCCGAGAGGAGCTTCTAAACGTTCTTCTTGCTGCTCGCGATACCACTGCCAGCTTGTTGAGCAGCGTTTGTTACCTCCTGGCTAGAAACCCCCAAGTCTGGGCCAGGCTATCCGAAGAAATAGCAGGGTTAGATGGCGAGATTCCGGCTTACGATGCGCTCAAGAGTATGCGCTACCTGAAGGCTGTCTTGAACGAAAGTATGCACCCCGCGTCCTTTTTCTGTTTTAGATGCTCATTGTTTGTGCCTTTAGCTTTGCGATTGTACCCCCCCGTGCCGACCAACATGCGCTTCGCCCGTGTCGATACCACACTTCCCCGCGGCGGTGGTCCCGATGGGATGAGTCCCGTCTTCATCCCCAAGGACAGCCGCGTTTTCTACTCCGCCTGGACAATCCACCGTATGCCTGAAATATGGGGTAGCGACGCCGAAGTGTTCCGTCCTGAGCGATGGCTAGACACTGAAAACCCGCTACGACCTGGTTGGGGTTATATCGTGAGTTTTTCGCCACCAATGCCACTTTACCGTGCTCTCGGACATACTAACGAGAAACGCAACAGCCTTTCAACGGAGGTCCAAGAATCTGTCTCGGACAACAAAATGCCCTCGTCGAAGCTAGCTATATCATCGTCCGACTCGTGCAGAATTTCGAACGATTGGAGCCTCGCGATTCGCAGCCGTGGCAGGAGAATTTGGCCTTGACTCTCAGCAATCTGCATGGAACGAAGGTGGCGCTTTGGAGAAGAGCTGGGATGTGAGGGGTGATGATTTTCTAGTTTGTTTACTGCGATAGAGTGATTTTGGCGTATCGTATAGAATGAAGTTGATGAGTTTTCCTTTACTGTAAATACAAGCTGTTCCAATATTCTGTTGTTACCCCGCTTCGTGATTTCTATTTCAAAAATCAATAGGAGGTCGCGACTGCCTCTGTATCACTCAGTGTTATGATGATAAAGCTTCACATACGTCATCGATTTTGGAGCTCCGTAGCTTCCCCAGATTCGGCACAACGTGCTTGCTGTCTAGTGTAACATCACTGTCACAAACATGTTCATCCACACGGCTTATCAACAGCGTCAATAATGGGTTCTATTATCAGACTAGCTATCACACTCATCACACATCGACTTATCCAGCCACTCGACACCAAGCCACTTGAACCCTTTTTGGTGTATAGAACTAAACCCCCACTACCCGACATGAAAGATCAACATGTGGGAGTTATAGATGACCTCTTGATACTATTCCTGCTACGTATTCTTGAACGTGTCGGCTAGCTACGGGCAACAGTACTACTGAGCCACGGTCATACAGGACTTGGTTAATGAGGACCCCGTACATCGATCCCTTCGACGTGTGGAACATACAGACCATTCCTAAGTCCGGGGGGTGGTTAGACAGTAGAAGCAAGGATGTAAAATTGAATATAATTTCATGTATACAATGCGCTAGACAAGGGCTGCCTGTGTTGGCTGCAAGTGATTGACGGATGATTATATGGAGGCGATTCAGGCTAGAGAGCAAAGTCTCCATCCTGGATCATAATGCAGGCTGCAGGGTGGAATCCTATAGCCCGGTGGAGTGTATTATCTCTCTGCTCGTGACCATAGGCGGCGGCAGGAAGTCCATAGGTAGCTTGTGAGTGGGAAGAGAGAATCCATTCGTTCTAGAACTCGTATGGATCGTTCGAATACAGGTCATGGATGTTACTCTTCCAGGGTATAGAGATCGTTATCATCTCCACAATCCTCCGTGAGAATACGGCAGACAGAGGATCTTTTGAGGTTGTTTTAGCTTTATGATCCCATCTTCATAGGTATAGTACGTGCAATATTAGAGTTAGTCGTTACCTGATTACTTGCCTGATAACCGAGAGTAACAAGGCGTGTATGTGAAAATACACGCTAAATCTGTGACGGCTAAACCCAATTGGTGGTTGCGGTAACCGCCTTGCTCGATATGGTAGTGTGTCTCAAATCCCTTCCTAAAGTGGAAGATATCCAAATCGGGTTAAGTGAGTCCCTTTTCCCTCGTCAGCTGGCGGATTCTCAGCCTCCTTCCCACACTGTCTCACTGCAGCTCGCCCCGTTCCAGCTGTTGATTCGCCCTAAATCTACCCAGGTCGGCAGGATTGCTATTTTTACTCTTCGCTATATATGGTAATAATATGGGGATTCGCAGAATGCAAGGGCCAAACTCCAAAAACGAAAAAACGTGGTTGCAGGTCTGCATGGGCAGGCCGCTGTACACACTCTAAACAGGGGTCGAATGCTGAGAATAGCATGGGTTCAATTTCACATGCTGTGGATTGGGATGTGGGCTCCTATAGACTGTCTTATCTCAAGTCACATACTCATTTCCCCGAGACACAGATCAATGCTCCATACCAGAGTATAATAACGATGCTGATCGCCCTCTGACCTGGCGAGAAGAAAGAGGAGAACCATCAAACAAAGTTGCAGTCAACTCAAGTAGAGCCCTTTTGCCGAGTAGAGTCTCTAGTTGAGCTGAACGAACAACTTTTTTCTTGTCTTCTATCTACCTTCTAAACGTCTTAGACTTTTTTCATCATCCTCATTGCCGAGTATTTTCTCCATTTCCAACGATTGTACATACCATTTATTCTATAGAAGCTCCTTGTCACCTTGTCTATACACAATCCTTCGATATCTTCATTAGTGTATAGAGTTTTTCCACTTACCTCTACACCGCTTACGATTATCGACATTTACTTACTTCCTTACGATATCCCGGACCCCCCACGTCCAAACGCGGTCGACCTATAGATTCCTCCATTATAGACTTTCATATACACTACATCTTATAGACAACACTTTAACGGAATAAAAATGGCGTACATGGACGAGCCCATTGCCATCATTGGCAGCAGCTGCCGATTCCCCGGTGGTTCTTCGTCTCCGTCGAAGCTCCACGATCTCCTCAAAGAACCTCGCGATGTTGGCAGCAAGATCGACAGGTTCAGTGCCGATGGCTTCTACCACAAGGATGGAGCCCATCACGGTACGAGCAACGTCCTCAACGCGTATCTGCTCTCCGAGGATACGCGCAACTTTGATACTCAATTCTTCGGTATCCCCAAGTCTGAGGCCGAAGGAATCGATCCCCAACAGCGAATGTTGCTGGAGGTCGTTTTCGAGGCTCTCGAGAAGTCCGGTCATCAGATCGAGGAGCTCCAGGGCTCCGCTACTGCCGTCTACGTCGGTGTTATGTGCAACGACTACGCGCACATCACTTACCACGATCTCGAGTCGCTTCCCAAATATGCGGCCACTGGTACTGCCCTCAGTATCTTGTCTAACCGCATATCCTACTACTTCAACTGGACTGGCCCCTCCATGACCATCGACACTGCCTGCTCGTCCAGTCTCATCGCCACCCACCAGGCGGTGCAGTCTCTGCGAAGAGGAGAGTCGAACCTGGCCGTTGCCGCCGGTGCCAATCTCATCTTCGGCCCCACCAACTTCGTGGCCGAGAGTAACGTGCAGATGCTTTCGCCCACCGGTCGCAGTCAGATGTGGGATTCAAAGGCCGACGGCTACGCTCGTGGTGAGGGTATCGCCGCCGTGTTCATGAAGCGTCTCAGCGACGCTATCCGAGATGGCGACCACATCGAGTCCATCATCCGCGAGACCGGCACCAACCAGGATGGTCGTACCCCTGGTATTACCATGCCTAGCAGCCAGTCCCAGAGCAACCTCATCCGCGAGACCTACGCGCGCGCCGGTCTCTCCGCCGATACCGACCGATGCCAGTACTTCGAGGCTCACGGTACCGGTACCAAGGCTGGTGACCCCCAGGAAGCCGCTGCCATCTACAAGGCCTTCTTCGGCCAGAAGGAGGTCAAGGATCCCGACGACGTTCTGTACGTTGGGTCTATCAAGACCATCATCGGTCACACCGAAGGAACGGCTGGTCTCGCTGGTCTGCTGAAGGCTTCGCTCAGTGTCCAGTCCGGCACCATCTTCCCCAACATGCTCTTCTCAGACTTGAACCCCGATATCGAGCCCTACTACGGTAACCTGCAGATCATCACTGGCACTAAGCCCTGGCCCAAGCTTGCCCCTGGCGTTCCTCGCCGAGCTAGCGTCAACAGCTTCGGTTTCGGTGGCGCCAACGCCCATGCCATCATCGAGCACTACGACCCCAAGATCCACAACCCCCTCATCCGAAGTCTCAAGGCCGAGGAGCTGGCCATCTACCAGCCTGCTCCCCCGGCGCTTCCCAGCCCTCCCAGCGCTCTGACGGCGACCCCCTTCATCTTCTCGGGTAACTCCGAGAAGACCCTCGCCAGCCAGATTGAGACATATCTGGGTTTCTTGAACACTGCCCTGGAGGAAGAGCGCCCCATCGATCTTGGCGACCTGGCCTGGACCTTATCCCGCCGCTCTGCCTTCTCCCTACGAGCCCACGTCTCCGCCACTAGCGTGGAATCCCTGCGCGATAAGTTGACTACCATGCTCGAGGGCAAGAAGAACGACGGCAAGACGCTCGGCGTGCGACCTTCGCACAAGACGCAGAGCATCTTTGGCGTCTTCACCGGCCAGGGTGCGCAGTGGCCCCGCATGGGTCACTTGCTGCACGAGACCTCCCACTTCGCCGCTAAGCTGTTCCAGGAATTGGATGAGGCTCTGCAGACCCTGCCCGAGGGAGATCGCCCATCTTGGCACATCCAGGATGAGCTCGCCAAACCTGCTGATGTCTCTAGCGTCATGGAGGCTTCCTTCTCGCAGCCTCTCTGCACTGCTGTGCAAGTCGTGCTCGTCCAGATGCTGGCCCACGCCGGTGTGTCCTTCGATGCCGTTGTCGGTCACTCCAGTGGTGAGATCGCCGCCGCCTACGCCGCTGGTTTCCTCACTGCCGCTGATGCCGTCCGTATCGCCTACTACCGTGGCCTCTACGGTAAGCTGGCTTGCGGACCTGCTGGTGTTTCTGGTGCCATGTTGGCTGCTGGCACTTCGGTAGAAGACGCCACTGAGCTGTGCGAACTCCCCACTATGGCTCGACATGGTAAGATCGTCGTCGCTGCGATCAACTCGTCTGCCAGCGTCACCCTCTCTGGTGACCAGAAGGCTATCGAGCGTGCCAAATTCGTCTTTGAGGACGAGAAGAAGTTCGTGCGCGCCCTCAAGGTCGACACTGCCTACCACTCTCACCACATGCAGCCTTGCGAGGCTCCTTACATGGATGCCATGGCCCGGGTCAAGATCAATGTGCTTGAGCCCACTACCAAGACCAGATGGTTCTCGTCTGTCCTTGGTGGCACTGAGGTCACTGGTGATATGAAGGAGCAGCTTGCCGGATCTTACTGGAAGGACAACCTTCTCCAGCCCGTCCTGTTCACCAAGGCTCTGGAAGGCGCCCTCGAGGCCGTCGGTACTCCGGCCCTGCTCCTCGAGGTTGGTGCTCACCCCGCCTTGAAGGGCCCCGCTAGCATGGTCGTGGAGGAGAAGACTGGTGTCGCTGTGCCCTACTCTGGAGTCCTCGCTCGTGGCTCTCACGATGCCGAGGAATTCTCGGCTGGTCTCGGTGCTGTCTGGGCCAATGTTGGCGCTTCGGCTGTCAACTTCCGCCAGGCTGACACCATGTTCCGAGCTCCTGGCTCCAGCCCCTCGCTGCTCCAAGATGCTCCCCTCTATACCTGGGACCACAGCACACCTTACTGGACTGAGTCGCGCATGTCCAAGGCGCTCCGCTTCCGAACCCACAGCCACAACGAACTCCTCGGTGCTCGTCTCGAGACTGGAGAGAACGAATTCAGATGGCGCAACTTCCTCAAGCCCAGCGAGCTGCCCTGGGTCAAGGGCCACCAGATCCAGGGACAGGTCATCTTCCCCGGTGCCGGCTTCGCTGCCATGGCTATCGAGGCTTGCAAGGCTTTCATTGGCGAGGATTCCAAGTTCAGCAGCATTGCACTCATTGAGCTGCAGGACTTCACTATCCGCCGTGCCCTCAGCTTCCCTGATGAGGGTGTCGGTGTCGAGTCCGTGGTTACGCTGACCAACATCCAGCGCGACGGCACTGGTCTCATCCACTGCGACTTCGTCTGCGAGACCAGCCCCAACAAGGATTCGCCTCTCGGAACCTCCTCCACCGCCCACATCAAGCTCCGCCTCGGCGAGGGTTCGGATGATCTGCTCCCTTCCAGAGTCCCCGCCGAGGATGGGCAGAAGAGGACCGAAGTCGACTGCGAAGTCTTCTACAATGCTCTGGCCAAGCTAGGCTACAACTACGTCGACAGTTTCGTTGGTATTAAGGAGCTCGAGCGCACTAGCAAGGAGTCGTCCGGTATCATCCACATCGACCCCCCGGAGAACTACGAGACCGAGCTTATCCTGCACCCCATCCCGCTCGACGTCGCCTTCCAGGGCATCTTTGGTGCCATTGGCTCTCCTGGTGACGGTCAGCTCTGGACTCTCATGGTCCCCACTGTCATTCGCTCGATGCGTGTCAATGTCCCTAGCAGCCAGAAGAACTCGTGCATTGATGTCGACTTGGCCTTCGATGCCAGTGTCACCGCTGACCCGTTGACACACGAAGTCTATGGTGACGTCGATGTCTTTGACCGTGAGGGCAACGCCATCCTGCAGATCGAAGGTCTCCACGTTACCCCTGTCGCCCAGGTCACTGCCAATGACGATGCGCAGAAGATCTCACAGCAGGTCTGGGGCATGGATCGTGCTGACGCGACGCGCGAGTTCACCAAGTTCTGGGAAGCTCCCGAGGCATCAGACATTCCCGAATTCATTGAACGCGCCTGCTTCTACTACATGAATGCTCTGAATGAGGCTAAGTCCGAAGAGGTGCTCGAGGAGCATGAGCCTCATATCGGAAGCTATTTCGAGTGGATTGCTTCCGTCGTCGACGAGGTGACGGCTGGCACTCACCCCACTATCAAGCAGGAGTGGTTGAATGACACCGCCGAGCAATTCGAGCCGTTGATGGCTGCCTTTGCTGCCAAGCATGAGGGCTTCAAGTCCCTCATGAACTTAGGAGAGAACCTCCTTCAACTCGCCCGTGGTGAGGAAGACTTCCAGGAGCTGTCTCACGAGTCCCGACTGCTGGAGGACATCTACAAGAACACCTTCGGAATCAAGGAGTTCAACAACTATCTAGCTAGCCTTGTCGAGCAACTCGCCCACAAGTCCAGACAGATGCAGATCTTGGAGGTCGGTGCCGGTGCTGGTACTGCCACTGAGGCCGTCCTTTCTCGCCTTGGTGATAACTATGGTTCTTACACCTATACTGATATCTCCTCCGCCTTCTTCGCCGAGGCCCAGATCCTCTTCGCCAAGGAGTCTCAGAAGTTTGTCTACAAGGCCTACGATATCGAACAGGAAGCTTCCACTCAGGGTGTCGTGGAGTATGCCTATGATCTCGTGATAGCCTCCAACGTTCTCCATGCCACGACGGAGCTCGAGCAGACCCTGACCAACTTGAGAAAGACTCTCAAGCCCGGTGGTCACCTCGTCATTCTCGAGTCCACCGACGCCAGCTCGATCAGACAGCCATTCCTCTTCGGTTCTGTGCCCGGTTGGTGGGCCAGCCAAGAGGAGGGCGAGCCCCTACAGCACCCTCTCCTATCTCAGGATAGCTGGGATGCCGTCTTGAAGAAGACCGGCTTCTCTGGTATCGATACTGCCACACCAGAGACTGGCAACGCCGTTGTCCCCTTCAGCGTCATGCTCAGCCAGGCCGTCGATGTGCAGATGAAGATGATCCGACAGCCCCTCGCACCCGAGAACAGCGCTAACGTCCAGCTACCCAAGCTGCTTGTTATCGGTGGCCAGAGCGAGGCTACGGCCGAGCTGCAGAAGAACATCCTCACCCTTCTTGAGCCCTTCTCCAAGGAGTCCGAGATCGAGGTCGTCGACCGCCTCGAAGATCTTCAAGAGTCTCACTTCGGCTCTAAGCAGCTCGTGCTCAGTCTTATGGAACTCGATACCCCGGCCTTCGCTCCATTCACCCCTGAACGCTGGACTGCCATGCAGCTGATGACCGAGAAGTCGCTCAACATCCTATGGTTGACCCGCGGTGTCTCGGGTGACAACCCTTACAGCAACATGATGGTCGGTGTCTCCCGCTGTCTCGTGCACGAGAAGCCTGACTTGCGATTCCAAGTCGTCGACTTCGAGACCAACGCTACTGTCGATGCCACTGTCGTTGCAGAGCTGCTCATGAAACTGCACATCTCGAGCTTGTGGAAGGGCTTCATGACCCCCTACCAGCCATCCTGGGCTCTGGAGCGTGAGATCCGAGTCGTCGGCAACGACTTCATGCTCCCGCGCTGTGTTCCTAGCAAGTTCCTGGACAACCGCTACAACTCGGTCCGTCGTACCATCACTGAAGAGGTGGCTCTGGATGACGCCATTGTTGCCGTCCTCCCCAACCCCAACGGATCCTTTGAGCTCCAAGAGATCAAGACACCCGAATGGGCCGTGCAGACCTCTTGGGACTCTGTCGAGATCCAGGTCAACACCTCCACCATCTCTGCCGTGGAGATTCCTCAAATCGGCTCTCTGTATGTCATTGTCGGCAAGAAGTCTGATGGAAAGAAGGTTCTGGCCCTCTCCCAGACCCTGCGATCCAAGGTCTCTGTTCAGAGAGATTTTGTTGTTGATGTCGATGTTGCCGACGAGCAAGATTCAAGCCTGATCGCCAGCGCCGCCAGCACATTCCTTGCTGCCAAGGTCCTGTCACAAACTGCCAGAGGTGGATCCGTTCTTGTTCACGAGCCTTCCGCGACAGCCGCCGCGGCCCTTCGAGAATTTGCTGCTTCTCGACAGGTCAATCTCCTCTTGACTACGGCCTCCAAGGAGCGCCAGAGCCAGGATTCGAAGCTGCGCTTTGTCCATGAGTCCTCCCGCAGACAGACAATCCGTGCTCTCCTGCCATCCAACCTACGCACGTTCGTCGACCTCTCCAAGTCCGACAGCGTTTCGCAGGCCGGCAACCTCATTGCTGCACAGCTCCCAGTCAAGGTGAACCACCTTAGCCTGGACGCGACCTACAGCAAGGACGCCTTTGTACAAGGCGATGCCAATGTAGATGCTGGTGCCCGCCTCCTTCTGAAAGCCAGCGACTTCTTCAAGTCCAACACGGGCCTGGCAGCTGCAGACAACGTCAGAATCCTTACTCTCGGTGACATTCCCACTTACCAGCAAAACGAGGAAGCTTCTGGTTTGGCTGTGGTGGATTGGAAGGCACAGGCCACAGTGCCGGTCAGACTATCGCCTCCAGAGAACGAGGTACAATACCGATCCGACAGGACATACTGGCTCGCCGGTCTAACTGGTGACCTGGGCCTGTCGCTCACAAGATGGATGGTCCAGCGCGGTGCTCGCTATGTTGTTATGACCTCGCGAAACCCCAAGGTCGACGAGAGATGGCTCGCATCCATGGAGGCCATGGGCGCCACCGTAAAGGTCCTACCGATGGACCTTACCAGCGAGGCCTCAGTCAATGAGACTCACAAGATTATCACCTCTACCCTCCCACCCATCGTCGGTGTCTGCAATGGTGCCTTGGTGCTCAACGATGAGCTCATGGCCAAGCAATCTCACGAAGACTTCCACGCCACCCTCAAGCCCAAGGTTGACGGAACCCGGTTCCTCGATGCCCTATTCCAGACACCTGGCGAGCTCGACTTCTTCATGGTCTTCTCGTCCCTGGCTTACTCCACTGGTAATATTGGCCAGAGCAGTTACGCCGCTGCCAACGGATTCATGGTCAGTCTTGCTGAGGGTCGTCGGAAACGCGGCCTTGCCGGCTCTGTCATCCACATGGCTGGTATCTACGGTATTGGCTACATCACACGCCGACAGGCTGGTATCATGGACCGTCTAGAGAAGATGGGCTACTCAAATATCTCCGAGTGGGATTACCTCCAGTTCTTCGCCGAAGGCGTTCTATCTGGTACGCCCGACGCCCGGAACAAGATCTGGGAGATCTCATCGTCAGTACGACCTGGTGATGTTGATGGTGACAACCCTCCTCCGTGGTTGGACGTTCCCCGCTTCTCCTTCTTCAAGAGGGTACAGCGACGCGTCACTGATGGCGGTGATGGAGATACCGTCTCGGTGCGTGCGCAACTGAAGGAGCAGACGACCATGGAGGGTGTAAGAACTGTGCTATTTGGTAAGTTTCCTTCAAACATATCCTTACGTCTTCGATCGTCTACTAACATTGATAACAGCTGGTCTCGTTGGTATCCTCTACAAACTCCTGGGCATGAGACCGGAGGACAACATTATCTCACCTAGCACATCCCTCATCGAGTTGGGTATCGACTCGCTAGTAGCAGTCGACATGCGCTTCTGGTTCACTCGTGAGCTCGACCTGGATCTACCAGTTCTCAAGCTGCTAGGTGGTGCCACGGTAGAAGAAATGGTAGAAGACGTTGTGGACAGATTATCACCCGCACTCATTCCCAACGTCAAGGTGGAAGCAGCAGAGGGTGAGGGCGAGGCAGCGCCTGAAGCGGCCGCTGCCGCTACCAACGAGAAGACTGACTTCTTAGAAGTACCAGAAGGTGCCTCTGACACAGAACCCGCAACGGGTAACACAAGTGAGGTGGAGAAGAACGATGGCTTGTCAACAGCAAGCGGAAGCGAAATAGGGGAGGCGCAAGATCTTTCGGAGTTATAGGGTGTTTTTTTTTTTTTTTTGGTTTAGAATTCTGTGTTTTTCAAGCGATCATGTCATGTTTATGTTATTATTAGTTCCCTTACTGTTCATTTAAATACAACTACTCAATACTCGGCAAAACAACTGTTCATCATGGAATTGTGATTTGTACAGACCATATCTTGTGAGATGTCTCTTAGGTGGTTAGCGGAAAGGCGGAAAGAGGATCGTGGTTTGGCACGTGTATCCCATGCGACTGCTGTCGACTGGTAATGAAGACCGCGCGATAGCTGACTGGGTTCGTGAATACGAAGCTCTCGTAATGTCGCAATGAGAAGACAGAACGACGGCGATGGACACGGATGGGGTGAAGTGGTGGAAGTTGATCAGGGCGGGGGCGGGGTAAGCGATGCAGGCGCCTACCTAAGTCAGGTTGCGTTGCCGAATGCAAGAAGGTGCATCGCGTGTTATTGTAGAATGCAGGTAGGTACGGTCGAGATGTTGAAGAAAATGTGTTACTGCAAGTGGCAGACGTGATGCTTTAACCTAGGTGGTAACAGGTGTTACCACTCACCTCCCATGACAGATCTCAGACGAACCTTGGAAGCATGTTGATGGACTATACGAGAACTGACGATTGGTGATGAAGATAAAGAAACAGGTTATATACACATAAATCCGAGAGATTCTCGATCATATGTTGTTCTAAAATTGTGACGGTGGGCAGATATCTCACCATGTTTGCCTTGAATCGTATGTTATCATCGCTCCCGAGGGCCCGAGGACCCAGGTTGATGGGATCTCGCCACGTTCAGCCTTGAAAAACAGTTCATCACGACAATAACACCACAAGATTTATTTTTAATTTCAATGTTTAAGATATATCCTTACCATTCCGATTTAATTAACCCACCCTCAACTCTCTAATTCTACAAAACGTGCCGCATCTGGTGCAGGATCCGCCAGCAAACGACAAGTGAACACCGTTTCAGCCTTACCATCGGAGATAATGTACCCCCGGTGAGGGTACACAGCCTTAACTCCTTTCCACTCGCCTTAGATGAGACGGAAGTAGGGCAGCTTTCCTCCGCTGCAGACCCATTAGCTCGTTCTTTGCCGTAACACCCTACATAAAAGCTGTATCGACGGGATGACGTTAGGACCCAAGCCGTCGGGTCATAGCTACATGCCGGGATTATGGAGCTACCTCAGTTGTGCAGCCTGCCACTTCAGTTTTCCCAGAGGCAATAACAACAACACGGTCAAAAGAGGTGGCAGCCGCGAGGTAGTCAACCGCATTTCGTTCTCATGACCATGACTGATGGCATTAGGTTCAAGAAGAGCCCCAAGCTCAATGTCTGCCGATGTGCTTCTTGAAGCCTTGGCAGCTTCGATCTCGTGAAAACTCTCACGTCATTTTATTAGTGTCATCGTCTTGCTTGTATGGAGACTCGAATGCATGACGTGTCTCAACCGCGTTTTATGACACCAAATACAGCCAGTATCTTATGAGCTAAGCACACATGATCGAGAGGTACTTGTGGTAGCAGTAGATAAGAAGGTAAAACATTGACAACTACATTGTTCCTATTGATGGAACTGTGTAACGCACAATATCACACAGGCGCGCATTGCTGACACCACCTCGTCCCATCCCACAACGAGTAGGATTCTCTAGCCGAAAACGCTTGTGCATGGCAGGATTCGACTTCATTAATGAACATAAACAAAAACATCTCGATGCAGTTAATCAACGCCACAGAAATAGCTCGACGAGTAAACCGTGATGCCTCCAGGCGTCATGCCTCGGTTTGTGGGGTGCGTACAGATGTAGAGGGGTTAGAGCTGACAGATACCCTTGTCCCCGGCACGGCTCTGGAGCGTTGAAGAACAGTAAAAATGCAAGTAAACGGTGTTATGTTCTAAATATAAAGAAATCAAACCCATCAATTAGGAAATCGAGACTGCATATGGACATAATGCCGAGTTACAGCTGCACAGCTGTAGTGCTTGAAAGAAGAGGACAGTTTTATTGAGGTCGACAAGATGCAGGGTCGCCATCCCTTGTCGCTACCCCTAAATTAAATCTGACGTCTCGATCAGGAAGTGATACCACCATAAGTGCCGAGAGCGCTTAACCGAATATGGTAAGCCTGCAGCATATGTGCACAAATTGGGGATAGTTACTTTCCACAACAGGAATTACCTAAGAGGGAAGTCAGCTATATTCGTGCTAATCCACACCGCATCGCCTCGGTATCCAGATCCATTTACGTAAACCAGTCTGGCGATGGAGATGCATGTTGGAGCACGTATGTTTGAGCCCCTCAATCTGAAGCCTCGAGCGGGGGTTGGAAAGGGGATGGAGGGGATACATAAGAACGGTGTTGATCAGATCGATCTCTGCTTAATCAGTATCCTCAAGAACCATCATTCTCATATTCATCCTCATCTTCTCTTCTTCATACCAATCCTCATCTTACTCCCTTCACCAACTCAAAAGCACATCATATCACAATGGCTGCCCCAGCATCAAAGACGATCGGTGACCTGAGCGGAAAGTGGCGTCTGGTAAGCCATCGCCCATAGTCGCCAGAGGCCAAAACTAACACGATAACAGAACAAGAGCCTGTCAGACAACACCGACCCCGCCCTTCAGCTCCAGGGCATCGCTTGGCTGACCCGTAAGATCATCGCCAACGCGACTGTCACTCTGACGGTGAAGCAATACACAGACGCCAACGGCGTCGTCCACATCGAGATCGACCAGGAGGCCTCGGGCGTCCCCTCGGGGGGCACCCACGAGCACCGCACCCTCGACTTCCAGGAGCGTGAGTTGACCGACCGCGTCTTCGGTAAGATAAAGGGGCAGACCAAGTTCATCGGCGCCGACGAGATCGCCTCGGTAATTGCCGAGAAGGGCGTCAGCGACGGGGGCCACCTCTCCTCAGATTGGATCGAGAGCGACGCCGAGAAGACCGGCCCCAACGGCGCCTCCCACGTCTTCAACCACGTTGCCAGCGTCGAGGAGGGCTGGACCGCCACCCAGGTCTGGGGCTTCCAGAACGTCGGCGGCGAGAGACGCTACGTGCGAAACGTCGTCGTCGCCAAGAATGGCGAGTCCCAGAAGTTCAAGATGATCTATGACTTTGTCCAGTAGGAAGTGAAAGCATAAAAATTTACAAGTAGGAAGCTACATGATGTGACCAAGGGGACATTATGAGGAATATGAAAACGAATACCATTAGAGAAAATGGGGGGTTGCTGAAGGGGTACTCTAGAGGCTAGTATATAGAGTTTGCATCCTGGATTCAAAGTAAAACTAGTAAACTGATCATGATTTTATGACTTATTCAGTGAGCTCAATTCTTTCATCCGTTCTCGCGTTACATACTCTTAGCTGTGGTTTCTCGTCATGTAGGGAGGGAGTGCTAAGTGAAGGCAGACAAGAGCTGTTCCAAAATACATGGGTAGGATTCGGGAATGGATATGAAGGTACCAATTAAGGGAGCCAAGTAGCCAAGGACTTGGTACAGGCGTTCAAGAAGTAAAAGCTATGTATCACATGTCAAAGATAACAAGAAAAGGAAAGAGAGAGAGAATACATAAAGACAAAGGAATAGCAATAATTATACAATACCAATCCTTCTCTCTCGGCGTCCTCGTACAACGCTCGCCCGAACCAGCGGGAAAACCAGGGTAACGGGAGTAAAATGAGCAATACACCCACCCGACATATCCCTTCTTTATCAGCACAAATGAGAGTCATCGTGAAAAGTCATACAGATGCGATCCCACCTCTCCCCCCTTTCCCAGTGGTGACGCGTGATGGGTAAATACGTCATGCCCGAGCCTCCGCGTATTCGAACAAGGAAAGTGCGTTGTCGGTTAGCTCGTGGTCTTCCCCCATGTTGTGGGCATACCAGCGGTAGCAATACTCAAAACGGCTCATAGCTTCTCGATTCAACTGAATCCAAAGTTCCTCGGTTGCGGCTTGTTCGGCTCGCATCATGTACGCTTCTCCCACTCTGCGCAAGAAATAAATGTAGCGAGTTTGCAATTCCTTATCAGAACCATTCCGCACTAGCTCTTCTCGGCTCATCTCCATTGCTTGACTGTATAACTCTCCGGCTTCGTCAATCTTGTCAAACGCCGCTTTCGCCCCGGCAAGAGAGTCCAGATGGAGAAACGTAGACGGGTGTTGTGGTCCAAGCCGTGTCTTTGATTCGTCAAATACCCGCTGCATAAAGTCCGGGATCGAATCAACATCCTGGCAAAACTTGGGTACCCTTGAGCGTAGGTCCAGCTCCTCCGTGAACGAAAATTCTTGGGTGTACCTATGTAATAAACGCGGAAGGGAAGCATCTCTACTATAATCCACCATCTCCGTCACCATCTTTTCAAAGTTTTCGCGTTCTTCATCCCGCTCCAGATATAACATGGCCAGCTCCTCCATAATGTAGTACTCCTGATCGTGCCGCCCATTGCACTGTCTCACCCTTGCTAGGGCATCTTCCAGTAGCGACCCAGCTTTTTCCTCGTCAGTATGCCATGTTTCCAAGCCGAAGGATCGAATGCAGGTCACCATCTCTATCGAGTTCGGTGGAAATAGGTCTTTAATTTGGCCGTGGACGACTTTTGCTATTTCCGTGGTGGTATGGGGAAAGTAGGGGCGGCGGTAATTCGCAACTATGGTCAAAAACGACGCCCAATGCTTCAAGGCGTCCGAGGATCTGGGGAAGCCCAGCCTATATCTGATTGCAGCCAAATAGTTCGCTGTATCGATGGATGGTGGGCAATCGTGAATATTTTTGTCCGCTTCTACCAAAAGTGCCCTGCGGATTGCTGAACAAGGGTTTGGATAACGGAAGTCCCCTCCGCCGGGTAGGTATTGGGAGGCAGCCCAATCTAACTTACGTAAATACTCCGTCCGGAACCTTAGAGCATCGCCCGAGATGTCTAACCACGTTCGAATAGATAGCTGGACCAACTCATGTATGCTGATGAACTCTTCTTGGGTCTTTATTAAGCAAAAGTCATTGAGTAGCGTAAGATCCTTTCGGTATTGCGATTGGAGAGGGGCTTTTGACAGAACCGGCTCCTCGGGGTTGAGTATGCGGGTTAATACGAAGCCGCTGTCGAAGAAGCCCATCACGGATAATAAATCCGCAGCTGTGCTTTGCATTCGTTTGATATGTAGAAATGACATCTGCCACGTAGTCATGATTGAGTTGCGCTCATCATCGACTTGCCGAATATTGTCGATACTATGACTTAGGAGCTGGGACATTTCTTTGTCGCTCGATCCCAATTCTTCCAAGTACTGGCCAACAGTTGGCCGTGGCGCGACGTTTAGTATAAAGCTACTAGCTTGACTGATTGCTAGAGGCAGGTACCCAAGGGCTTCGACAAGCTCAGGTGCATCTTCTCGATTCTGAGCATCGTCTTGACGAGGTTTGGATAAGTTTACTAGTTTAGATAGGAAGAGTTCGACTGCTTCATCGCACTTCATCGGGCCAACTTCGATAATGTCATTACTCGGGTCATCCGTGAGCTTCCTCGCCAGCTTCTTATTTCTCGTCGTGATGAGAATGGATCCGTTGCTACTTTGGGGTAAGTAATCTTTTAATGGCTTTTGATTCGGACCCTTCTCTTCAAACACACCGACGTCTGCATCGTCCAAAATCATTAGCCAGCGCCCGTGTTTTTCCTTGGTTAGCCATTCTTTGACGAGTTGTAGAATGTCCACTCCGGGCTCGCGTATGCCACGAATGTTAACGGCCTTGGCAATCTCTCGGAAGCCTTCCTCGAAATGCGCTCGTGTTCTGCCATAGATCCAGAATATCATTGGGATCTCTCTCTCGTCTTTCAGTTTGTACGCGTGTGCCATCGCAAGTTGCGATTTTCCCATCCCTCCGAGCCCTACAAGCGCCACGCGCGATTTCTCTTGAAGCTTCCGTCCTATTTCACCGAGCAAGTCATCGCGTCTAACAAAGGACGGTTCACGGGAGAAGGGAACGGTGAAAGCAGTCTTCGGTCGGGTTTTGTCTTTCTTGGGAACTTCAGCCTTACGTTAGTATATATTTTTAAGAAGGCCTTGAGATCCAAGATGTGTGGTAGCAGCGTACTAATGAAATTGTTGTACTGTTTGTGGATACGGTTGTTCCCAATGTGAACATGGCTTCTTCCAGATGCTTCCACCGTTCCAGCATGGTTCTTCATCATAATGCCTTGTCATGATGATAGTCGTAGTCTCCCAGGGATCGTCACAGTCTTGAATGAATTATGGGTATGAAAGTGAGTGGGAGGAGATCGTGCTGCTAAAAGAGACTCGAGAGGGAAAGGGACAATGAGCATGGTTACATCGACGAAAATGGGGGCTGAGTTTGAAACTGCAGCATCGGGACTGCACTCAGCGGCTGATGCAACCCGGTGTGAACCCCTCATTTAGACGCCCAAGCCCAAAGCCTTAATATATATATATACATATGTATATCGCAGTTATGTCCCCTGCCTTCCCCCCCTCCCCCTGCCACCTCAGCCGGTTCATCTCCTCCACCTCATCGTAGTCGACATGGAGCCCTTCGGTACTGCGGCCGGTGTTTTGAGCATCGCAGGTCTGTTCAATAACTGTGTTCAATGTTTCGAATATATCCAGCTAGGCCGCCACTTCGGTCAGGATTACGAACGATGTCAGCTCAAGTTAGACGCCGCCAAGGCCCGCCTGAGTCGATGGGGCCAAGCTATTAACATCAACCACGACCCCCGGTTTGCCACCGATGTGCCACAGGACCAGAATGCCGTATTAATTCAGAGCATTTTGGAGCAGGTCGACCTGCATTTTCTATCGATAAACAAGGCATCGAAACGCTACGCCCTTTCGGCAAAACCAGAAGAACTGGAAGTTTGCCGAGTCGAGGACATGGACTCGACGTCCCGGAAACTGCACAACCATCTCAGTGCTATGGTTAGGAAGAGGCAAAAAGAAACTTCAGTCGTGAAAAAGGCGGCTTGGGCGTTGTATGATGCAAAGAAGTTCGATAATATAGTGCAACAGATCACCGGATTTGTCGACGATCTAGAAAAGCTGTTGCTGCAGCAGCCCAAAGAGGAACAAGTTTGTCGTAAGCTGGCAGAGTTGGAGATTGAGGAGATCGAAGACGAGCCGAGTTTGAAAGTGCTGGCAAATGTGACAGAAGACACGGACAAGATCCTTTCACAGGTGATCAGAGATAGGCTAGAGATGGGTGAGGCGCGAAACTACGTGGGAAGCATCCAAGCCGAAGATAATTCCCTCATTCGCGTCGGGGACGAATCGACCGAGCAGGCGCTGTCACGTCTTACTATGAGCGTAGCTAGGCCGACTCGAAACGAGGCAGGCACGATTATGGGTAGAGGCAAGTCGAGAGTGCACGTTGGAAACAGCAATGGAGGACCCGGGATCTTCAATTCTTAGCTAGAGTTTGTAAGTGCTAACTACAGGCAGGCACTAGATGAGTTTTTGGATTGCACCCAGGATTAATACAGATACAAAGCACATAGGTCCTTATGTCATTCTTTCAAACTCCTTCAATTTGGAAACGTCTTAGTTACCGTAGAGCAAAGAGGTAAGATGTAGTTAGAATAAGAACAATAGTCTAACTAGATAAGCATGTTGGTTAAAATAGAGTACTAACAAGTGAATTCTTCAACGACCCACCTGTCTCATCACAGTCCATAAACCAAGACACAACGCACAGTTTTATACAGTGTATAGACTGTATACTTGGAACCGCTAACACGGACCAGTAGCTCTGGCCGGTATTGGCCTGGAACACCTGCCAGACTGGCGCAGCAATATTGTTGCTAATATTATCGTCAAGTACCTAGACACTTAGGTAGCAGACAAGTTGACAAAGCCCAGAGAACGCGCTCTTCAACTAAGCTTTTCTCACTATATTACCAAAACAGTCTCCAACTCCAAAAATATGAAGTGTTTCCAATCGCTAACAACATCCCAACTCATCCTAAGACCAGGCAACAAAGGAAAAACTAGCCCATGCCAAAATGCAAACCTGCAATTCCAACCGAAACTTCCACCAAAACTTCCACCAAAACTTGCAATCCTAGTATTTAAGACCTAACGCCCCCCATTCGATTAGTAATTTCCAGTACGATCTCATCCTCCGTAAGCGTTTGGCTCGGGATTTTCAGGGCCGTATTGTTGGTTGGACGACTGGCCATACTCTTGACCATACTGCTGACTATACGGCTGTCATTGCTAACCTGACAGTTAGCCAGGCTGTTAGTCATACCATTAGGAATTGAGATTGGTTAATCGCTCCATGCCAGAAGACTAGGTGTAGTTGTAAATAGAGTTGCATTGTTGAGGATAAGGGTGAAGAACGGCCCTAAAGGTCACTAATACTATGTAAGGAGTATTCATATATACAAATAGAAGGAATAAAGTGCCCCCACGTGACCTCCATTTCTAACACTCCACTAGCTCGGTATAATACTCGCCTGCATCTGCTGGATAATATGCAGCCCATATTGTGCGTTACGTGTCAATCTGGGCCTTGAGATATTGGTCGTTGGATGCGACGGCCAATCTTTCAAGTTGTCACGCTCGTATGGACTCGGGAGATAGAATGTCTTCGTTTCAGAAACACTGATCAGATTTAGTTTTGCCCAGTGCGAAGTCCGACTGCCGGGTATGCGCTCAACGACTTTGAGTTTCAACTTGTCTACTTTACTAGGAACCCTTGAAATTAATATAGGCGAACTACTGAATCTGGGTACGCCACATACTCCGCGGCCCACGGCCGCTCATATGTGTACATAACCATCACCTAAAGAGACCTGGCAACTGCAGGCACGTCAATAGGAGTAAATAGAATAGATTGAATGCATTGCTAGGCGTGGCGGTGAGCCAGGTGAAGCTATCTACATGTAAGAAAATAAAGAATAAATATATGCCCCCCTGGTGGCTAGGCCCACCCTGTACACTAGTAGCAACGATAAGGATAACAGTCTTAGCATCCTCCTACAGACTCACTACTCGAACCGTGGTTGGTCGGGGCTTGTTGGTTCTATATTGATGCGGTGCCCATTTTGTTGATGGCAGCGTCCCAAGCCCCTTATTATGCTCGCTGTTCTCGCGACGTTCGACGACTTCGACGTAAATAATGATAGGAGGTGGCCCAACGCGATATATCACAATAGACCAAAAAGAATATTGCCCAGGCCTGCCGATTTTCGGTGGGGGATCATGACACCGATCCCCGGATGTGTTGAACTAGGGCGGAGGTATTACGACATAGCGGCGTAGTAGAAAATGTAGTAATAAGTTTGTGTGTAGATATCGATAATATTGTAGAGCTATGATGACACCAAATGCAGAAGGTATTTCAACCCAATACATGTTCGAGCGGATTTCCCAACCCAAAAGGAAAAAAAAAAAAACTCATGGTGGACAAGCAGGCCGATATAAAAAAACAATGGCACGGTGAAGAATAAACTGTTAGCGAACGGGCTCTCTGTGGTATGTAATTCGTCAACACGATGTTAGCAGGCACGTAGGTGTAGAGAATAGGTGGTTTAGACTAAGATTTGTAACGAGGATAACAGGTGAATCGGCGTGCCGGATCCAGCAAACGAAAACGAAACACCAGTTGTGCAAACAAACAGGGAAACCAACGTCTGAGATAAAGAAGGGGTGACCTGATCATGATGCCGGACAATAATACTCGGGTAGTGGAGGCTTCTTAGAGCATTCCACTAACATTGACGGAACAAAACCAACGAGACCCCATCGCGTCGGTATGAACTATTAGGGACGCCAACATAAATAAACACGCCAAAATTCGTAAACAGGCTTGACAAGTTGGAGGATGTCGCAATCCATGGCAATTGTTACGCCTAACCATTACATCCGACGATGATTGCCGTTGCACCTAGAAAGAATTCCATATATACCTACCTAGGATCCACCGACCTATTTTGTTAGCACTGAATAGTAAGGGCAATTCATTCATCCAAATCAACAAGAATGAATCCTAATTAGAAGTGAGTCTCTTAAAAGACTTATCTTTAACAGTTGTCCCCGATCACTTAGAATCAGACGGCAGTGTACACTCTAGACAAGACAATGTGGCTATTGTTTTTTTATGCCAATCCTTAGAGACTAACAACTTCGAAGATTACAAATATGACCCATTATTTAGGACCAGCTATAGTATTACCGCCATCCGTAAAAGGCTGCTGGGTATACAATCAACAGATATAAGACCGAGAATTATTAGAGACACCACAAGATGCGCGATTACCCCCAGAGCGATCTGCGAGCCTCCATAAGCAAAGTAGAATACCGTCATAATCGATGACAGAGTTTGCTTACCCCGTTGTCGTGGGATGGCCAGCGCCGGCGGTACTTCCGCTCATATTAGAAGGAGGAGCAGCAGCACCCTCGCCATGCTGATATTTCTCGCCGGCGTGTTCAGGCTCGCGGATGCGCCGGCCAATGTCAGAAGGCGACGTCTTGCGATGGCCCCAGAGGAGGATGGCAGCAAAGACAGGCTTGGCCATGATATCGAGGATGCCGTAGAATATGGCCTCGGAGTCGGGGTGGATGACGTTACCACCCTCGGACAGACCCCACGAGACGGGGTAGAGGAACCACAGGAGCAGTAGCCAGACCCCACATATCCAAAATGTCTTCTTGGGGTCGCCGCCCAATCTGTTGGCATGACGGCGGGCGTCGAACAATAGTTCATAGGCTATGAAGAAGAGCGCGGCCATGCCGAAGGTCCAGAACCCCCATTTGTACCGTGTCCGGGTGAGGGCACCGATGAGGCCACAAACGATCATGATTTCGTCAACAAAAAGGGTGATGAGAATGGTGGGGGTGGGCACTCCGGCAGTGAGCAGCAACGCGAGCAACAGGAGTGGTGTGGTGATGGCCCAATCAATGTAACGGGCGTAGAAGATCTCTCTAGTGCCGGCGGCACGGACCCAACGGCTCCCGGGTCGTATGAACTCGGCTTGGATGGGAACTTGGCCCAGATTAGATCCCATTGCAAAGTAGGAGATCGTTGCCACGGCGGTTATTCCGGCGGAAATGTAATAAAAGATACGATGTGTCTGAGGCTTTCTAAAGGCCAGCCCCATGATTATGAGGGTAGTGGCACCCATCACGGCGCAGACGGTGTAATACCAGTCGGAGCCATGATTCGTGATTTGCAGATTAGCCTGTTGACCGACCACTCTGTTGGCATAAAGTGCCTGATTTCCCGACATTCTCGGCAAACGTATATGGCGATTTAGAGGTTGGAATCGAGAACAAATATCCAATCACCAGACCTGTGGAATTCGGACGATATAATCTTGAGATAAAAACTTTACATTTCGAATTTGGGGAGTTTTCAGTATTTGAAAGGCCGCTATCGTCATGACAGTCCGATGGTCTATCGTCTGATTGTCGATGATTTCATCTTGTCAACACGATAAGTATACCGGCGCCAACTTAATCATGGCGCTAGAAGGCACCGCCAATGAAGATGCTTGAGCTAAAAGTCAAAATTCTCAGTTACTGTGAGCTAAACAAGCATCAGCGTGGACCTAACTACGAGCAAGTATGGGAGGACATATATAGATATCCAAGTTCTGGTACAATAGCAACAGGAGATCGGTGAAGCCTCAACACTGTTTCCGACTCAACCACGATGGGCAGTGTTTCGGAGACAGTAACAAGCCCCGACAAAGGTAGTGACATCGAGTCAGATGTAGCAGCTTGGCGGATGCATACCAATGTTTAGAGGCCCTAATCGAACCGATCAGTATATCTTCCACCGGCTGTCGCTTATCGTGAGACATGAAAAGATGGCGTTTATGTCGAATTGATGAATTAGCCTTTGAGCTTAGATCAAACTAGGCGGTTTAGTGCGGCTCTTATTGATTCAAGAATGAGATCATAATCTACGATGACTTCTATATTTACCGGTGATGGTGGGGTCAAATGCTGTCAACCCCCGCATGAGTGGAAAGGAGCAGAGGTCTGAGATAGATGTGACGAAGATATGCTGTTGGATTTCAATAAGGTACCGGCGCGAACCGTCTTACTCATTCCTGGGTTGGCGGAACGCTGCTGGCGGATGGCAAGGTATGAATGGAAGATCCCAGCAGTCATCGAGTTTATGACGAACCAGTGATGTCTGAATACCTAATGCAGACTTGCCTAATTGAGAAAACATTTAGTGTTGCTTCGGTTGTGATATTCATGCGTCATATCTTGGATGCAATGTATTCATCGAGAGATAGGCGACGAAAGCTGTAAGCGCTAGAGTCAAGCGTTGTAGTTCTCAGATGTTGTCTGGGAGGACCAGCATAGTCATGAACTATGATGAAGTAGACAACCTAGAGACTCGAAAAGAACTGGGTTTTGAGGTCCGTGACACTGACGAGACTATCGACAGATGAAAATGGAAAACCAACCCCGAAAACACCCGTAAGTAGTTTTAAACAGTTTGAACGGGAAGACAGGAGTGTCTGATTGAGGCTTAAAGGTACCAATCAGGAAATTTTGCTCCCATAAAGCGTACACGAACGCTTACAAGGTGCCCCCACACTGGGAAGATACCTAGGGAGCTGGCAGGAGGTCAATACATTCGGAACGGAGGAAACCCATTGTCAAACGACGACCTCGGCAGAGATTTTCATTGGTTTGACGGTGATGGGATGCTGAGCGGCGTATTGTTTCGGCGAACTCAAAGTAAACATGAGATCGAACCGTATTTTGTCAATCAGTACATCCTCACAGACGTTTTCCTTAATGCCAAGGGCAATCGTAACCTACGACGGCCACTTCTGCCTAGTATTTCGACTCTCGTGAGAGACTCTCTGCTTGCAATCATTTTCTCTGTGGTGAGGGCTATAGTGCTTGCCGTGCTTTCAAGGTTACCTGGTTCTCGCAGAGCAATCAAAAGGATCAGTGTCGCCAATACCGGAATAATCTACCATGACGGCAGAGCACTGGCGACATGTGAAAGTGGACCACCGATGAGATTTCAGCTCCCTGGATTAGAAACGGTCGGGTGGTACAACGGCCGGACGGCAGAGAATGAACCGAAAGGGGATCAGAGGGCGGGCTTCGGCGGTGAAGGTCCGGCAGGTTTCATGAAGGAATGGACAACAGGACATCCACGTGTTGATCCCCTGACGAAGGAGCTTATCTCGATCCATAATGTGTTCATCAAGCCTTATGTGTTCTACTCGGTCATACCCCCAAGCAACAAGAACGCTTCCAAGTGCGACAGCCCATTAAAGCCGAGATTCGGTGTCCCGGTGCCTGGTGTGCGTTCTCCGAAGATGATGCATGATTTCGGGGTAGCAGCATGTCACACCGTCATCCTTGACCTCCCACTTTCGCTGAACCCCATGAATTGTATCGCGGGCAGGCCGGTGGTATCGTTCGACCCGATGGAGTGCTCTCGGTATGGAGTATTCCCACGCTACGAACCAGATAAGATACAATGGTTTGAGACGAACCCTTGCGTCATCTTTCATACGGCTAACTGTTGGGAGACGACTTCGACCCGGCCAGCGATGGAGACGTGTGTCCATCTCCTCGCTTGCAGGATGACATCGGCTGCGGTATTGTACAGCGCTGGGGCACTTGCACCACCAAAACCCAAAGCAGTGCCGCCGGAGTATGTTGAGGAGGAGCAATGTCGTCTGTACTACTATAGCTTCCCTCTTGTGGCTGATGGACCGAAGGATCGGCCGACGATCCGTAACCAATGGGCATTGTCGGCAATCCCATTCGAATTTCCAACTTTATCGCCGCGGCATGCCATGACGAAAGCAAGATTTATATATGGCTGTAGTACGGGGTCGTCATCTTACTATTCTGCCGCACTTGGTAAAGCAGCCAAAATGGACTACATTGTCAAGATGGACGTCGAGAAGCTCCTAGCTCGGGGGATTTCTCACCCACCACAACAGATTAAAGGATGCGTCGATAAACGTACGGTGCATGAAGTGATGCGGAGCAGGGACGCCAAGGATCCCATCAAGCTCTTCCGGATGCCTTCGGGGTGGTACGCGCAAGAGTCACGGTTTGTAGAACGGGTTGGCACATCATCGGAAGATGATGGGTGGCTATTAACATACGTTTTTGACGAATCCCAGCTCGATGAGAAGGGGGAATGTCTGGAAGACGCAGTCAGTGAGCTCTGGGTGATTGATGCAAAGAAAATGAAAGATGTTGTGGCCAGGATCCGTCTGCCGCAACGCGTCCCGTACGGACTTCACGGAGCATGGTTTTCGGAGGAAGACATCGCCGGTCAGAGAACGATTACAGCTATCCGACGAGAAGCGAGCAGAGAGGAGCTTGATATGACGAGCCCTTTATCACGAATGAGAGATATGGTGGAAAACCTCGTCGGTTAAATGGAAGGTAGTTTCAGCTCAAACCCTTGCAATTAGTTCTGAAATAGATCAGGAATTTAATACCACCATGATATGGACGGCAGATTTGGACCTATATTGTTCTGTAAAGCGTCGAATTGAATTTGTGACTGTAGACCAGATGTTAGGAGTCATGATGGTACAGTGAGCATGTAAATGGTATGCTGCGTCGAGTAGCGCAACTGGCCATTATGTAATAGGTCAATCGACAAGCCTTACCCCACAACAAAGACACCTGTAGGCTGTGGCCGTGGTTGACCTCCCTGTAATTCGTACCTACCGGACAACTTCTCACTGCTAGGTTTTTAATTGCATTGCTATTGCTTTGTAAGAAGCTGCTGACGTTATTATGTAGCGCAGCAATTTAGAGTTTTATTAAAGACTAGGTATACTATTTACCTCAGTTTATTTTACTTAGCTAAAAAAAATTAAAATAAATTATTACGTTATTTTAAGATAAAAATAGTTATTAGTTTGTAAGACCTTGCAATCTTGTTTGTAATATTTTTAGCATAGCAAAAACTTTTATAAAAAGAAAACAGGATACTTTACAAGTAGTTTTTAGAGCCTGTTATGCAAGCAAGTTAACAATTAGCAAAGTTTGCTAGCAAACTTTTAAAGCCTATATAAGCAAGCTTTTACTTTACAAGTTTAAAAAATCTTAACATAAATAGTAACAAAAACCCCTTATTATAGTCAAAATAAATTAATAAAAATTAAAAACCAGATTATACTAACTTTTGCTTACGTTATAGCTTACCTTAGCAACACAAAATATAATTAAAAACAAAACCCTTTTTATTATGCTTATACTTTAAAAAGTGCTATTATTAACTTTAAATATAATTTAATAAAAAATTGTAAGCAAAAAAAAACCAACTTTTTAAATATTTAAAAATTATTATTAAAAACTATAACTGCACTAGCTTTTAAAAAAATGTTAGCCTTAATAAAGTTTAATATAAAAACATATATAAGTGCTTTACTAAAAGTTTAAAGCTTAAAATATTTAAATTTTGCAAGCTATAGCTAATTTATTAGCAATGCTGCTATATTAAAATAAATTTAAAAAATTAAATAAAAATTTAAAAAGGTAGGTGCTAAAAAATCTTTTTTAAATATTATTAAATTAATAAACATATTATATAAAAATTAAGCTACTACTTTTATAAATAGCAATAGTTAACTTTAATTAATAATCTTAGCAGCTTATAAGTAAAAAGCAATATTTAAGCAATTAACAAACTTTAAAAAGATTTTTAGAAAACATTTTTTAGCAGTTTTAAAAAACAAAATAGTTGCTTATTTAGCAAATAAGCTAAGATCACTCTAACAAAGTGCTAATAAGGCATTAATAATATACTATAGCTAAACTTAAACTTTGTTGCAAAAAATAAAAGGTAAAAATATACTTTTAAATAACTTTTAATTTAAAAAGTTAACTATACTTAAACAGGTTATACTTTAAATAGTTATAAAAGCATTTATAAACAAGCTTTATAATAACAACTTTTAAAAGAAAGTAATTAATAAGAACGCTAAAGGCCAGCCGTTACTTAAAATAAGTTATAAGATAATATAAAATGCTCAGCATATTTTTACAACTAAGCAAGCAGCATAGCAAAAAAAAATAAAAGACCTTAAAGTTCAGATAATAAAAAAGATAAACATTCTTAATAAACCGCTAATAGCAAATCTAAGTATTATTAGCCTATTATACTCTTAAAGATATATAAAAGTATTCCCTTAAGCATTTAACCTTAAACCATAAAGTTTATAAAAACCAAACCTAACTCTAAAGCAATATAATCAAAGTGCATTATAATAACAAATATACGCTTTTAGTTTAAAAATAGCAAACACTTTATATAAAAAAAGCTATAAAAGCTTTAACAAAAGAAGTAAAAATTAGTTTGCTTTAAAATAAGTAACAAGTACTTTAAAAAATACTTTAAACCTTTTACTTTGCAAAAATTTTAAGCACCTATTAATAAACAGTTATAAAAAAATAACCAACAATACTTAAGCATGCTTTAAGTATAGCAAGCAAAATTATATTAGCTTATTATGCACAACCTTAAAAAGTAAATACTTAGCTTTATAAAAACAAGCATAAATAAAAGCTTTAGTTTTTAATTATAAAGGTATAAAAAAAGCAAAAATTATTAGTAAGCAGCTAGTATTATTTGCAGCACAAATATACTACTTAGCAATCTTAAAAAAGTATTAAAAAAGTTTTAAAAATATTAATCTAATCTAAAAAAATTATAAAAAAAAACTTTATAATAACATATCTTTAAGCAGTTATATTATTTTTTTAGTAACTTTTATAGCTAATAAAAAAAATATTATAAAAAAGTTAAAAAATTACAAAAAGAACTTTAAAGCTAAAAAGCTTAAAAAGTTAAAAGCTTAAATATATTTATTAAAATTATTGCTATTTAAAGCAACTAAGCAACTTTTTAAGCATTGTTAAAATAGCAAACAAGCTATTTTAGTAAAATTACTACTTAATTTAAACAATAAAAAAGCTTTTAAAAAAAAGACTAAATCTATATAACAACTTTATAAAATATATAGCAAAGTAAGTAAATTATCTATTAACTAAAAAAAATTATATAATAAAACTAAAGTAACTATTTTTTTAATATATTTATAGTAAGCAAGCCTAAAAGCTACTGCTGCTATAAAGCATATAATAACTTATATTACTATAAAAGCTAAAAAAAAGGCATAAAAAATTACTATAGCTAAAAAGTTAACAATATTATTAATAACAATTAAATAGCTTTTTATTTTTTATTTTAACTTTGCTATAGTTTATTTAGCTATAATAATATAAAAAGTTATACCTACTATAAGGTATAAGTTATATAGCAAAACAATAATAAAAGTTTTACTAAAAGGTTTAGCTTAGATTAACTAAAAGTTAAACATTAATATAATATTTTAAAAAAAAGTAAAATAACTAAAGCTAACTACTTTTAAATTGTTTGCGCTTAAAGTGTTTTTATTATTTATTAAAACCTTTACTAAAAAATTTATTAAAGTTATATACTATATAGTAATTAACATAAGAATAATAAACGTTTAGCAATTAGTGTAAGCTATTATATAACTAACATCTTTATGTCTAGGAGCTAATAATAAAATCTATTTTATACTAAGTTTACTTTAGCTATAAAACATTATAGCAATAATTAATATATGCTTAAGCGCTCTAATAATTAAAAATATAAAAGCTAGCAAGCATAAAATTATTATTAAAAAACTTATAATAGCTTTATTTTAAAAATATTAATTATTACTAACTTTAAATAAACTGCCTATTACTTTAAATCTAAAAATAATTATAAAAAAGCTAAGCAGCTTAAACTTTAAAAATTTAAATAATACTAATAATAAAAACAATAAAAACTTATTAAAGTTTAATAAAAAGCTTTTAAACTAGATTTACTATATTAATTATACTATTAAGTTGTTTTAAATTGCTATATTATTAAAGTTAATTAAAAAGTAATAGCAATAAAACTACTTATACTACTTAATAGCTTTATTACTTTATTAAAAAAATATATATATGTTAACCTTTTTATATTAATTTATTATATTTAAAAATAAAGCACTTACTATACTTTTAAGCTAAACATAAATAGTATAAAAAAAATAGCTTACTATAAACTAGGTTTTTTTTTAGCAGTGCTAAATCTTAAAAAACTACTTAAAAGTTAATACTTATTATAAGTAAAACAAGTAGCTTACAAAACTAAGGTTAAAGCTTTAAAAAATTGTAATAAGCTACTTACAACCTTTTTTTTAACTTAAAAAAGGCCTTAAAAAAGAAAAATAATACTTATTTTTAAGGTGCAAATATTAATTATAACTAAGTAGTTTAAAAACTTAAATATTTATTTAAGACCTTTAGTACTAAAAAATTTTTGCAAAAAAGTTATAAAGACTTTTTATATATATTAAGATCTAAATATAACAAGTATACTAAATATAAAAGCTACTAACTTATTTAAGCATTAAGTTAGGTTAAAACTTAGTATAACTTTTTAAAATAAGTTATAAAAAAAGGTGTAAACTTAACCTTAGCAATACTAAATAAAAAAGTTAATTTAAGAAGACATTAATGCTAGCATATATAAATTAATAGTTGTAGCAAATAAAAAACTATTATTTTAAGATTTTTAGCTAGTAATAGTAATAAAAAATAAAGTATTAATATACTTTAATCTTTAAAGTAAATAAAAACTTATATTTAATTATTAGAACGTTGAAAAAAAACTACTTAGCATAAATATGCTACTTATAGCTAATATTTATAAGCATGTTGCTAACCTAAAAGTAGGCTTATACTTAAAATTTAACCTAAAAAATATATTTTAAGTAATATTAATATACCTTTTTTATTAGTTTATTTTTGCATTTATAGTCTTAAGGTTTTTTTAAATATAGCTAACAAGAATGTTATAAGGCTTATAAACTTTTGTATACTTTATAACTAAGCTAATAAAGATTACTTTAAGCCCTATTCTAGCACTATAAGCTAAAAAATTATTGCTGCTACCTAATAAACTAAGCAAGTTAAAGCCTATTTTTTTTTATATAAACAACATTTTTACAACTTATATTAACTTTTAAAGTTAATAAAAGTTTATTAAAAGCTTTTTACTACTTTGCTTAAACTAAGCAAAGTTAAAGCTATTATTTAAAAAAATATATTTAGAGCAAAATAAAATAATAGCGTTAGAAGTTATATATTATATTTATAAAGGACTAGCTATCTTTTTTAAAAAAAGTAAAAAGCTTATATTGTGGCCTATACTAACTAACTAAACTGCAGTACGTATATTTTTGAGTACAGTTGGCCTAACTTATAAATAGGTTAAAAATTGCGCAAAGATTGCTAGACCTCTTACTAAATTAACAAAGCATATTATATAGCAATAAAAAAACGCTAAAGCACTTGCTTTTAAACTTTTAAAGTTTAAATTATTAGCGGTGGTGTAAACTTATAAGCATATATATAATGTTAGCGTTTATGCTTATACTAATGCGTTAGGCTTTGCTAGCAGGATTATTATTACGCAAATATAAAATAGTATTAAAGTACTTATTTTTTATAACAGCTTTTTATTTATTAAAACATAATAAAATTATAAAACTTATAAATAAAAACTGCTAGTAATTATAAAAATGTTATAGCAGCACACTTGCTACTTTATTATAGCTCTAAGCATACAATTAATTATATATACTAATTATAAGCTATTAACATTTTTTATTAACTTTTTATATTATAAAAGAATATATATAAGGTAGGCTAATAAAATTTATTAGCTAAACATTAAAATTAAATATATTAAAAGAAAAAAAAATAAAGCAGCTAATGCCTTATTTAAAATGCTGTTTTTAAACTATAATTGTATAGAAATAAAAGTATTAAAAAAGTTTAGTAAAGTAAATAATACTAGCAAATAGGTATAAAAAAATAGTAAAAAAAAATATTAAAAGATATTAAAAAAGCTTATAAAAGCTAAACAAGATGCTTTAGTAAAAGTAAACTATAAGGCAGTAAAAGGTAAGAACTATGTAAATAATAAGAAAACAATAAAAGCAATTAAAAGTTTAATATGTACTACATTATAGCAATAGTTTAATAGACCAAATAAATTTTAGTTATTGTTTAGCTTATTAATTTTTAGCAAGTTAGCTAAAGATTTAAAAGCAAGTATGTTAATAAGCTTATTAACTATAGTAAAAAAGAGATACTAAATACTTTAACATTATAAATTAAAGCTATAGTATATAAATATATACAAACTGCTTATTAAAAGCTTATACAATGCTTTGGACTAAATAAAGTTAAAAGTTATTTTTAAGGCAGCATAAAAGTATTATATATAAGAAAACCTTTTTAAATACTATTAAAAAAGAGTATAAAAAAGATGTTTATGTTATAGTAAGGTTGCTAATACTTTATAACTAGCTTATAACAACTTAGAATATTTTTTATTAATAATTACTTTAAATTAACTAAATAAAATAGTTTACTAGCTAACTATGTTAAGAGATACTTGTAACTATTATATAGGCTGTTTTACTTATATAAAGTTTGGACTAGCAGTGCTTAAGGCCTTTAACCTATTAATAATTGTTTATAAACTACTGCAAGTAATTGTAATAGACTTTTTAGGTCTATTTTTAAAAATAAATAAAAGGGCAATATATATACTACTAATAGTTAACTATTTTAATAAATTTGCATAAGCATTACTTATTAAGGACACAAAGTTAAGAATAGCTTGCAACAAAATAAAGGTGTAGCAATATTATGTTGGCGTAAGTTTATTAAGAATATATGCAAACCTAGGTTTTAGTTTTTATTTATTAGAATTTGCAAACTTTTTATAATAGGCTGGAATAGCATTAATAAATGCGCTATTTAAATTTTATAAGTTTGTTAGCATAGTAAAAGCTTATATAAAAGTATTTTAATAAGTTTTAAGCAAGTTAGCACTATAAAATTATTAGGTGGCTACTAAGAAATAAGATATAAAACTTTTAAAAGCAATATTATATTGCAATAGTAAATATATAGCTGCTGTAAAAAAATTTTTTATTAAAATATTTTATAGCGTGCTACCTAAAAGTATACTAAAAACAAAGTACTTAATAGCAAAAAATAACGTTTTAAAAACGTTATTAGCTGCTAGCAAGTATATCTTACTAAATGCTTTAAAACTTAATAAGCTTAAAACTAAGTTTTTAGCTTAAGTTTAAGCTATAAAAAAAAGCATTTTAGCAAATATAAGTATTAAGCAAAAACAATAATGCTATTAGCATAATATAAAAATATTAAAAGTAAATGTTAAAAATATAATAATGCTGCTATAAAAAAAAAAGCTAGCTAAGCTTACGCTTAAATAGCAAAAACTTTTTATTATTATAAAATATAAAAAGCGCTTTTTATTTAGACTTAAAAACCTTAACAAAACTTTAGCATTAAAATATAGCTATTATAAAAATTTATTAAAGCTGTTCTAACTAAAAAAAAAATATATTAAGACTTTAAAAAATTTAAAGTTGCTACTTAAACAAATATTAAAGCAAAAGTAAATATAACTTTAATTATAACTTTTTAATAAAAATTTAGCTAAAACATAAAAAAAGCAGACTTATTTTTAATGCTATAATTTATATAATATTAAACTTATATAATATTTATAGTCTTATAAGTATTATACAAACTTTTACTTTTTAATTAATTATACCTTAACATTAAAACTTTTACTTTATATTAAGATTACTAACTTAAAACTATAATTATTAAACCTTATTATTGCAATTATTTATTATTATATTTAAGCTTGCTATTATTTTACTATTATTTTGCTTATTGCTTACTATTTATTATATAGTTTAATTATATAGCATATACTTAAACCTACTTTATATTTTTAACCTGCTAAAACTATTATAAGCACTATAAAAAAGCTTTTAAAAAGCTAGTTAAAAGTTAAAATTGCAAAGCATAGTTATAACCTGCTAAAAATTTAGCAAAAAGTATAAAAAGACTATATTACTAAGCAAGTACTTATTAGCATAAATTATACTAAGTGCTATTTAATTTATGTGCAAAAAGTAGCTAAAGTAGCTTTAAGCCAGCAAGTTTAGCAACAATTTTAAGTAGAAATAAGCAATATTTTAGGCCTAAAATTATATTTGCAAGCCTTTAGCAAAAGTACCTAAATACTTTTAAAGCCTATCTTATTTTTTTATTATATAAAACCTAGTACTATTATAAGTGTTAAAAGGAGTATGTTTAAACAAGCTAAAATAGGTTAATAAGTGTTGCAAAATAATTAGAACATAGCATACTGCATTACTTGCTAAAAAAAGGGCAGTTTATAAGCACTTAATAAAAATTTTGCAATAAAATAATAAGTACTACTTGCAAAGGTTTTATTAAAAAGCATTTAATAGACTAAACAATATACTAATAACTTATATTTATATTTTAAAGCCTTAACATTATAAAAACACTTTATATAAACTAAAAAACTTTATAAAAAGATTATAAAAGTATTTAAAATACTAACTAATAAAGTAATAACTTTTAAGCAATTTTGTTTGTTTAGCAGTTAGTAAGCCTACTTAGTAAAGTACCTAGCTAAATATAAAAACTTTAGTAAAATCTTTGTAGCAGCTAAAATGCTATACTTTTTAAATTTTGTTATATAGATGCTAATAATGCTTTGCGCTGCTAAAAAAGACAGGACTGCATACTATGCACAATTTAACAAAGCTTTTAAAAAACAAACAATAATTAAAAAGCGCAACCTAAAAAAACAAGGTTAACAACTTAAAAAAATAATTGTTAGCTAATTAAATATATTTTTAGCAATTGTTTTAAGCAGATTTTTATTTAAGGACCTTATAAGTACTAAAAACGCAAAATTTTGTTTTAAAAAGTTAAACAGCTTGCAAGTATATGCTAGCCTACTTAAGATAACTTATAAAAAAGCAATAAGATATACTATAAATATTTTTAAAAACATTAATAATATGTACTAACCTAGGTTTTATATAAGAAAAATAAGCATTGTTTTAGCTATATATATGCACTTAGTAAACTTAAATAAAACGCTTAAAAACATTAAAAAATAGGTTAAAGTATATTTTAAAAATATAAGCAAAACTATTATTAAACAAATAAAAATATTTAAAAATGTTTATATTAATTATAAAAAAGCTTATAAAAACTTTAACAACTATATATAAGAAAACAAATTTTTAAATTTTTTTACAAACATAATAAATTAATAGCTTATACAAAAAAAATAAAACTAAAAAAACAATAAAGAAAGTAATAAAAAAAATAAAAAAAAAAGTAAAAAAAATAAAAAAAAACTTAAAAAAAGACATAAAAAAAAACATAAAAAAGAGAGCAAAAATAAAAGCTTTAAAAAAAATAATAAAAGCTACTTAAGCACTTTAAGTTGTAAGCATAGCAATAATAAGCATAATTACTAAAGATAACAAACCTTTTAAAATGCTGCTAAACAAGTAACGCAAATTTAATTGTTATATAAAAACTAAGCTTAAAAAACAAAAAAATTAGCGTTTAAATTTAAAAACTGTTTTCTTAATCTAATAAGTACTTTAATAAAAGCACTTAATTAAAACAATTATAATTAAATTATTAAAAACATAATTAGTTTTACTTAAAACATAGCAAATTTAATAAAATAACTTTAAAATAGAATTAAAAAATTTTTATAAAGTTTTTAAAAAAGTTTTAAAAAAATAGCAATAGCACATATGCGCTAATAAAGTTATATTTTTTATTAAAAAGCATTAAGCTTCGTTAGTAAGCTAAAATAAAACCTACTATTATTAAATAATAATAAATAACTTATAATATAACAATATATTATACCTGCATTTTGTTTATTTTATTTTTTTTTTTGTTTTATTTCTTTTTTTTTTTTTTTTT
>Ga0247782_1000340_pt1 | contig 40919 bp, 36 predicted proteins | sample UWRJL019104C5_FD_179928 | JGI IMG/M metagenome (GOLD analysis project Ga0247782, IMG submission 179928) | Plant litter microbial communities from Arlington Agricultural Research Station in Wisconsin, United States - UWRJ-L019-104C-5 | ecosystem: Environmental > Terrestrial > Plant litter >...
GCGCTAAAAACAGGAGGAAAAAAAAAAAAAAAAAAAAAAGGAAAGGGGTATCAAAACAAACAAGCTAATCAGCTAATAACAACTTCTTGCGTGACAAGTCCATAGACCCAGCTTGCTTCCACGACGGACGCGCACTGGAAGCACCACTTGTTGACATTGCCACCACTGCCCCCTCCCTTGGGGGCTACGCCCGTCTCGCCGCTCTCGTCACGGACCTCTTCCCAGACATTGAGCAGAATGCCCCTGCTCCCGAGACGCGAGAAGCAGCGGGTGCCTAGAACAACATCTAACACCACGTGGGGTTTCTCCGTGGATTTCCTAGGGATTCTGGTTACGATGATCCGCTTCTCCATGCCTTGATACTTTCTCAAATTCTGCCTCGTTCCTCTGTCTGGGCGTGTGACTTCGAGGTAGCAGTTACCATAATCTTCCCACTTGCTGGTGGTCACAAGTAGATGAAGTCGGATTTTGAGGTTGTTGGTTGTGAGGCTCATCCTGGCCGTAGCACCACTGTTGGCAGCACTGACAGATGGTGACCGTGGAGGTGTACCCGAGGAGGTCGTGTAGAGGGAATTTTCGCCACTGCCGAGCCGAGATTGCCGGCCCACAGACGACTTTGAAATATCGAACTGGTTCCCTCCTCCTATAAGTTTCTGGAGGAAAGAGGACGCAGATATGCTGGAATGCGATGTACTACCCGCGGATTGTGAAGGTGCACGGGCCGACGCGCGGTAGCTATTCTTGCGGCCAAACCAACTTCGACGCTGACTTCCGCTGTCGGCCTCGTTATCCGTGAATTGGTTCTGCCCAAAGGCCCGGATCCGAGTCTCCTCCTCAAGAGCCTTGTATTTTGCGTTGTCCAAACGGGCCCGGTGGACAGCCATGTACAGAGACTCGCATTCTTGGAGCGAGGGCGCTCGGAAACGGAAGAATGAAGTATCGATCTTGTTAACTTTAGCGTATAATCGCGCATAGCTCAGAACTGGCGACCTTATCTCAAGATCTAACACGGTGCTAGTTCGTAGCATCACCAATGGAGTGAGGTCTAAGGCGATGAGTGGCCGCTCTTCCTCTTGATGGGGCTCCTCAGATGAGGTATGTGTTCGTCGGTAGGGATAGGCTTCGATCAGCCCTGGCGTTGTTACAATGAAACAGATATCAGGCCAGAGATCCTTCCAGCAACCGTGTTTGTTGTCCCAATAGGATATCGTTGCAAGGGATCTGTAGAGGTACTCAGGCTGTTTGTTGTCACTGTCGGGTATTCCCGTCTGCGGGCTGGGTACAGACGGCGAAGGGCTTCTCACACTCCGGGATACGCTAGAGTACCTATCGTGCTCGGCGTCTCTCCTAACACTAATTGCAGGAGCAGTATCAGGCAAGTCTACGGCCTCGAGCTCATCATCTGAAGATTCGTCGGAGTATGAGTATTCGTCTTCTGACCCCGAGGTGGAAAACGAGCTCTCAGACGATACATCGGAGGGATAATATTCATGCTTAAGAGGCGAAGAATTTCGTCGCTTGATGCTGGAATACGTTTCCGCTGGAGCTGCAAGTGATGGAGCTTTCTTTGCATCGAAAGTTCGATGTTTCGGCGGCGGTGGTGCTCCGTCTTCTCTATATTGAGCAGAATCTGTGGATGCTTCACTGAGATATAGGAAATCGGAATGTGCATCTTCTTTGAATGAATTGGTACGCCGTTCGTCTGCCTCATTTGAAGGTGAAACTGGTGGCTGGTATCGAGATTTTGCGTATGAATCTTGGGTTGCCGTTCTTCCCGAAGATGAAACTGGTGATTCCGGCCCTGGAGTAGCCGGCGAGCTAGGATGTCGGTGGTGATACCTTGTAGGTGTGCCTGGTCCACTCTCGGACTCTTCTGATGATGAGATACTCAACTGAGTTAGGGGTTGTTTCGAATACCTTCTTTCTCCGACTGGCATGTCCAGAGTTATGGCGCTTGGTGACAATGCCCCTACCCTCGAGCTAGACAAGGCAAAATCATCTATAGGCGGAGGTACTGGGGTGGTACCGAGAATTTGCAACCAATCCAGAACTTGTTCTTCATTGTCCGTTGACAATGTGACAAGCTCAAACCATTCATCCTTATATCCACTGATCATGACAACCAATTGGTGCGGTTTATCGCCTCTACGAGCGGAAACATGAGTGCCCGTAACAGGGGCAAAGAGCAACCATGACCGACCACCATTTCCAATCTCTCTGATAAGAAGGTCACCGGGGTCTGACTTGAAAAGCTGGTTATCTCTATAGACAAGCTCGACTTGGCATTCAAGCCGTTGACCGCTTGAGTGTCGGAGGTCAAGGGAGAAACAATCCTTGGCAAAGACCTGCCGGAATCGATCAATTCTCACATGGTCAGCTGCTGCCATCGTCTTCAGATCGCGGGTTCGGCTTGTATCGGTATTCCTCGCATCCTCGTCGACAATTCTGGCGACCTCTTCCTTGTGCCGTTTTCGAGCCTTGTTTTGAAGGGCTTCCCATTTTGTGGCAAGAGACTCATACCGTCCAGTGCCGGTTACGGCTCGGTATCCCTACAATGATTAGTTCAAGGGGAAAAAAGCGGATAACCCAATAAAAAACGCAGTGGCCATACCTGGATGAACTTGGCTATCCATTTTGTACGGACCAGGGGTCGTTTCAAGAGATGTGCGACATCTATCCGATCCCCATGTTCATTGAGTACATCACCTTCCTCGTTACGAGGCATCGCATCTATCAGCGAATCCATATCATCAGGTGACGCCGGCGCTAAATTGACGATAACTCCTTGGAAGCCAAGTCGCCACACGCTGAGATAATTTTCGTAAATAGGCGCCACTACCTCAAGCCATTGTGACAGTTTGTAGATGTCGGACAGGGGACATCGTCTGTGATATTTTCGAAGCTTCTCAAGCGCAATGCCCATATCCACTACAGCCTTTGGCAAGGGGTCGTCCTTGAGCGTGCCCTTCGGCGCCCCAAACACATCTCTTGGGATATCTCCTCGCCCATGGACGAATTGGGACAGAAGAACCGGTATAACACCGTCTACCAGTGTCTTTAGCTCACGACAGTATAAGTCCTCATCTTTGGCAAATTCTTGTAGAAGGTCTTCCACGGTGGCATCATCAAGGTGATTGGACACGCGCCTCACACTGCGAGCGGAACGGAGACTCCGGCTTCGACTTGGTGTCACGGCTTCGCTTGGCAACGAAAGTGCCGACACCAGGTCAGAATGCTTGGTCAGTCGCCTCTTCAACCCAGGCTTTTTGCTTTTTTTACGCGAGATGGCTGGACTTCTAGTCAAGCCTGTGCTTCGTGTCATTGTAGTCTGGGTGATCGTTGAGTCAGAGATCATGGAGGTTAGTTCTGATTCTAGGGCGCTGAAGGTCTCGGCATTAGACACGATTGTGGAGAGTTGGTGGAATCCATTGGTTGGTGGCGGCCGTCGCTTGGCGCTTGGATAGATGGGCTTGAGGTCTGTCGACTCTTCCGATACAAACGAGTCCCCGTCATCGGGAGGGGTTGGGCTGCGTCTTGTGACGGAAGACCGGCGTCGTTCTTGATATTCCTCTGTTCGCTCACTGCCGTCATCCAGTCTCTCTTCATAGCTGGAGTACTCTAAGGGAGGAGAGGTGTGACCCGTCGACTCCCCACGGAAGGCCTCCCGAAGCTTTTCCTTGAATCCCCCCCCAGAGCTGTCTTTGGGCGATGAGACTCTCGTAACTCGACTTCTAAAGTCACTTGGTGACCGAGTGCCTCTCGATGGAGTGTCCCTTGATTGGTCACTAGGTTCATCATGTTCTTTTTTCGGCGTAGCCTTCCTCTCGTTTGGAGAAAGATAAGTAGAATCGTCCTCATACAAGTCTCGGGATTTACGTCGGGACGAGGAAGCCGAGTGTCGTCTTCTGTCTTCGTCCACCCAAGCTTTCTCCATTGATTTCCTTCGGGATTCAACTTTTGGCTCATCTTGGCCACCAACAAACGGGTCTACAGTCTCCTTCAGCCAATTTTCGATATTTGGAGGCCTATTGACAACCGGCCTCGGGGGATCGACTTTCTCTGTCAATATCTTTTTACCTTCAGTCAAAGCCTTCATAAGGACATTAGTAGCGCCTTTGAAGCTCGACTGCCTTTTCGATTTGGGCTTTATTGTCGGTCGCCCGCTTGGTCCCAAGGGTAAGTCTAGTTCGCTAAACGCAGAATAGCCGAAGGGGATATCTGCGAGTGGTTTCGGGGGCACAGTGGATGGAATATCCGACTCAGCTCTTGAACCACTGGTCCATGAATCACTGTCGGAGACATCTTCAGTCATTGTAGTTCCGGTCTCTGCCATACTTTCCGGCCGTCTCGGCCGACGCCTCCGTGACTTTGCCGTGCTAACTTTTGTAGGGTCACTCGGTACCGTAGACACCTCGGGTTCGTCTAATACACAGTCTTTTGTAACTTCTATCCTATCTGATGCTGGCCGGCTGCGAGGGATATCTGTAGTGTTGGTACTTGCCACCTTTGAAGTCCGGTCTGAGGGTGCCCGAACCGTACTTGCGTCTCTTGAAACAGGGCGAACTGGTCGTACCCGGATTCCATCATCAGCAGGAGCCTTCGATTGGGGCTTTGTAGTCTTCTCATTGCTTCGCGTTGGTGTCCCTCGTATGGTATTCGGTTCTCTGGACGGCGTACGCAAAGGTTGCACTCGAATTCCATCGTTAGGAAGGGTTGACGTTCGTGACTTCTCGCTCTTTTCGTCATTGTGTGACTTCTTCGTACGTAGAGGTCTGACACGAATACCATCATCTTCAATTCTCCCAGATTTGCGAGATTCCGAATCTCGCGTACTGTTTGCCGGCCCGGATCTAGCGCTCGCCGCGTCGTTCTCGCTCAAGACTTCGCTCGACATGGGCTTCACGCGTATTCCATCCGCACTCCCAACAGATTTGCTACCAACTGATTTGGGTGTATGGGGGCGCTTCGGTGAGTCATCCGGCATTTCGACTCTACTGGCCCATTCTTTGATCTTCTTCGAGACTGGCGGATTCGAGGTAGGTCGTGAGAGAAAGTCTTTAGGTAGAGGGGAACCGCCACTTTCATGTTGTTTGCCTCTTGGCGACGGTTTTCTAACAGGGCTCTTCTTTTTCTGGTTTTTAACCCAATTTGTGTCACTCACGACTCGCTTCTTAGGCGGGCTCCCCGACACGGGCTTCTTCTGATCTTCCTCTGCTGGCCCATCACTACTAGTACTCTTTTGCACCACCACGACATTTAACGGCGCCCTTTTTTTCTGGCGCATCTTGATCCTCACGCGGTCCTCTTCGGTGACGCTTTCCTCATCCACTTGTATGTTGACTTCACTCGGCTCGGTGGGTGTGACATTTGGGTCAGGGCCGGCCATTGCCTCCGCGTTGGCCTTTTGCCATTTCGTAACTCTGTCGCGCACACCTCCAGGAGCCTGGACCCTCTGCACCATAGCTTCCCGCATCTCATGTTTGACTGCTTCGAGGCTCATTCGCCGCTGCCGGATTGCATCTTGCGCTGCCCTCCTATCAGCAGCGATGCGAGCCGGCGTTTGACGGCCCAACAAGAAATCGCCAAGAAGTGTGGGATGCTGTTTCAGCGTCGTTGCTCGACGTCGTGTGGTCTTCTTGGTGCCATCTTTACTCGGTGTTGTTGCACTGGGTGTTGTTGAGTCGTCGGCGTTCTGCTTGTCGGATCCATTGTCGGTTGTAGTGTCATCGGAATTATCTTTCGGGACGGAGTCGCTCGTTTCAGGGGACTGCGAGTCCGCGGGCTTGGTGTCTCCGTCGGCTGAGTTTAAAGTTGACATGGTCTACTGAGACATCAGCAAACGCTTCAGAAGAATCCTGCCAATTTCGAGGAATGACATGGTAAGAGTTTACATGAAATACATAGCAGAAGCTACCTCATAAGAGTGCTTCGTATAACTTAAACGGCAACTTACCTAGAAGCGTCATAATCTTTGATATAACCTTTTCTACCTGAGACTGTAAATATTATCCTTTGATTTGTTTACTTTCGCCCTCCAATTTAGTAAACTAGGGCCGAAGAGGAAGGCTCTCGCAAGGAGTGGAAAGCGGCAGCGACTCGCTGGTATACATGAAAGGAAAATGGTATGCCAAACCCAAGTGTGGGTCTATGTTGAGCTGCCCAGTGTCTACGCTTCGAGATATTAAATTTTAAGGCGCGGACAGAAGTGAAGTCAAAGTGAAGCCGTAGCCGGTAGGCTTGCCAGGGAGTGATGGTGATGCGATTGATATGGACAGGGGTCTCTTCAAGTAGACTCGAGTCTCAGTGCCCAATTCAATGCTCGTCTGACGAGAAGTAATCCAACTGTTGGTTAGCGAAGGCAGGAAGGCTTAGAAATTCGGCGTAATTATTAACTAAACTGTGACGCTAGGATGCGCAAACACCAATTATTGTTTTGGTTTCTGCAATTGATTTCCCTGGCTTATGCGGGAACACCTTATTTTAAGACCACTGTAGATCCAGCTGTCCACACGATTCAATGCATTTTCGTCATCATGATCTTGTTGGACTAGGGGCCTGTCCGCCCAGGATGGAATATTTTAGACTAGCGCCTACAGCTCAAGCACAGCTGTAGTCTGGTACGTAGGTAGGTAGAGTGTGGGACGGGGGCTGCTCCCCCAGCAACCATGCATCCCTGTCAAGTACGTACAGCAGTAAATAGGTAAGCATTGCTCTTAAGGTACCTACCTAACCTAGGTAGGTTAGGTATCTATTATAGTTTACTAATCTAACCCCGTTAGGCAGTGCCTGACAAGTTGACAAGAGAACCTCCTACAAATACCTGACCTAGATCTTTTATGTCCACCACTTACAATACCGCAGGAGCAATCACCTGTTCCGAAGCAAGGAGGTCAGTACGCAGTTAGTATTTACCTGCATAGCTTTGTGACCATGAATCTATGCCCAATCGTTATGAGACGATTCATTGCGCACTTACCAGTTCATATCTCTGAGCAATCACATCCAAACAAAGGTAGGGATACTAAGAACTCTGCAACCGCAAGTTTCAAAGCCTGTGGTCCACGCTCCAATCCACGCTCACAGGGCTCAGAGGCTTGCATTCCGACCTCGCTCTTCGCTAGATGACACCAATTGAGAAGCGAAATGCCTTTTTCCAAAGACAAGCTAGCAAATGTGACCAGAGACCTCTTGACAAAGCCGAAGTTGCAGCTTCTAGCGGCGGTATCCCTAGTGAATCTAACCTTATCTGTATCTCCTCCAGTATCGTCCTAACCATGAGCTGCTTCACCAGCTCACCATTGAAGCAGCAATCGATCCACAGGCAGTCCGAGGGTAGCATTATTATTGACGCGAGCTGAATTATTTGAAGTTCGACGGGTGATGCCCCCCTTTCGTCACGATATGACCAGGCATACAGTCCAGTGCCCACAGCGCACAGACATTGACGCAGGTGTAATGGTAAGGTTGTAGTGGCTTCATATAGGCACCACGTGGAGTATAGTCTAGGCCAGTAATTCCGACTTTGGCCATCTTGTTTGTCCTAAGGACAACATCCGCCTATTCTTTTGGATAACTGCCGAGCCGGGTACTGGAGATTCCAGCAACCATATTACCGGCAGCCGACAGCATAAATACGAATTTATCTCCGCATCCTCTACCGGGATGTTCGCAGCTGGCCGTGGAGAGATGCATACGTAGCCAGGTATATATACCAGCGTATAGACGCCGAAGTGCCTCAACGTTGCGGATCTGTCTATACCGGAATATCTTCTCAAGGTGTATCCCAGAATTCGTCAATATGGCTGCAGTGTCCGGGCTCCCACCAGCGTACGCGGATGCTACATACCAAAAGGCACATGAGGATGTTTACTCGTCGCCGCTAACGGACAAAATCGAGACGGTCTTACCATACGGTATTTCGCAGGAGGATTTTGATCGTGCAATACAGAAAGCCATTGACGTATTAGGGGAGGATGCAGTCTTCACTGGCGAGGATCTAAAGTACTACGTTGATCCTTACGACATACCGGAGGCTGGTAAGGCAAGGAATATACCGAGTGCTGCCGTCTGGTGAGAGTCGCATTCCAAAATGGGGCAGTATGAGACGAGGCGCTAAGATTCTTCATTCAAGCCCTTCATCCGTCCCAGAACTGCAGAAATTCCTCGAGGTCGCGAATGAGTATAAGATCGCAGTTTGGACGTTCTCTCGAGGGAAAAACTTAGGGTATAGAAACCGCGGTAGTTTGAAATCCATAGGCTCTCTAGGCTAATGGCATGATAGATACGGTGGTCCAGCGCCGCGCGTTCCAGGATGTATCGCCTTAGATCTTCATCGCATGAACAAGATCCTCGAAGTTAACGAGAAATTCGGATACATTGTGGTCGAGCCTGGCGTCACATTTGGCGATCTCTACACTTTTTGCGAGGAGAAGAAGCTGAAGTTATGGCCTAGTGTGGCATCCTTAGGCTGGGGCAGCGTAGTTGGTAACGTAGGTTTCTACCCTAACTTTTGAGGCACAAAGACCAGAAATCCCTTTAACGTAAACCTTTGCAGACGTTGGACAGAGGCACGGGTTTCATCCCGACAGCAGTGCACCACGAGAATATTGCCGGGATGGAAGTCATCCTCGCGAACGGCGACGTTGTCCGTACGGGCCAGTTCGGCATGACGACATCGCCATCAGCTCACCTGACGAAGCTCACTTTCGGTCCTTCCATCGATGGCCTATTCCTGCAAAGTAATCTAGGTATAGTGACGAAAATGGGCATCAATTTGACACCGCAGCCGCAGTCTTACATGTCATGCGCATTTGACATGCCTGAATTTGACGATGTCGCTACTATTGTGGACGTTTTTGGCGAGCTACGCCGCAATGGCACACTTCCAGCTATGGTCTATGTCTTCCATATTAACGAGTGGGCCGCCATTTTTGGTAAGCGATCAGACTGGTGGAAAGGGGAGGGTCCAATCCCGGAATGGCGAACAAAGGAAATGCAGGAAGAGCTGGATGTCGGTATCTGGTCCGTCAAGTTTGGTCTATACGGGCCCACGGGCGTCATACAAGCCCAATACGCCGAAGTTCAACGAGTCGTTGCTGAGAAGGCGCCAACGGGGAGACTGCAGCAGACCATGTTCAGCGGAAAAGAAGGCGGACTTCTCGAAGCCACTTCTGTTCCTCAGCCTCACGGCGGGATACGAGTAGGCGTCCCGAGCATGTGGAGCATCCCGATGGTGAACTTCTACAACGCCAAGGAAGATTCCATCGGTGCCCACGGAGCGTACTCACCCATCGTACCCCTGGAAGGCAAAGTCATGCTCGACTGGGCCAGAGCTGCCAAGAAGGTCTACGAGTCTCAGGGCTTTGATCTGCTAGGCGATTTCTTCATGCACGACCGATTCGCCCTTTTCGTCTGCATGCTCTGCTTCGACAAGACCAGCGCGGAACAGCGGAAGGGCGTCGACAAGGTCTTCCACGAGCTCTTCGCGGAGGGTTCGAAAAGAGGCTTTGCCAAGTATAGGGCGCATATCAAACACATGGGTAAGGAAAAGCCTTCTCCCCCACTTAATTCTTTATGCAAGGAGACGCAAGCAAAACTATTTACTTACCTCCCGCTCGCAGATCAAAATGCAGAGCTATTTGATTTCAATGATCATGCCTATCGACGTTTTGTTGAGACTCTGAAGGTGAGTTCAATTCATCTACGTCAATTTCACCTCAGTTGATTGACCATGTGCAGGATTCGCTAGATCCCAATGGCATTCTTTCACCAGGGAAGATGGGTATCTGGCCCCAAAGGTTCAGGGAAGCCAGAACAAGACTTGTAGCGCTTCGGCAGGATATTGCCCCATTAGAGCGTCTCTTCATGTAGTCAAGTAAGGGTGTTTCAGAGCCTCAGAGAGGCCACATACTATATGTAAATGCTACAGGTGGTCTATCACATTATGCACTAGATCCAATCCAAACCTCCTTGTGCCGTCGTAGGATGCCAATAAACCCATTCGATGTCCTGTCCAAGGTTATTCAACAACTTCCTAATCGTAGTACAGATTCATATATCATCATTATGCTCATCGAGCTTACAGCTTCGACTTCGCAGCCTGGTTTGCCTTGTACTGTTTGAACCACTTTTCGCCCTGCTCTCTTCTCTTCGACTCCTGTATTCCTAGATCCGGTGGGCCGGCAGCGCGCTCGCCTTTAACATCCAACAACTGAATGCTCTCGCGGTACATCTCCGTCTTCAGCAATCCGTACACGCCCGTGGTTCCCCTCTTGGTCAAGCTTCGGTCCTCAATGAGCTTCAACACGGTGTTCAAGTCGCCCACGGCATCGACGAGACCCGCCTCGAGGGCGGCCTTGGCGTCGAAGCGCTTGGCTTCCAGCACTAGCGTGCGATAGACGGCAGGCGACGTCTTGATGCGGAAGATGCTCGAGAGCGGCGGAGGCAAGGGGGCGCCGAAGTCCAGCTCGTTAACGCACGCGAAACCGCGCCCAGAGCCGGTGAAGACTCTGTAATCGTGATGCATGGCCAGCATGAAGCCGCCCGCGAAGGCGTGGCCGTTGATGAAGGCCACGGTGGGCATGGAATAGGTCAGGAATCTCCGGTACAGCGGATACAGCGCGTTCTCCCAGAACCCGGGCGTCTCCACGGCGAGGCCGAGGTCGAGGCCATTGGAGTAGAACTTGGTGAGGCCCGATGTGGTCACCACGACGCCGGGGGCATGCCCAAATTCAATTATGTCGAGCGCGGTTATCAGCGCACGGCAGAACTCTGGCGTGAGTCGGTTGTCATTGGGCGAGGTAAATGTGAGAAGGTAGATTTTTGGTGCGGGTTCGGTACAGACGATGGCGCCTCCGGGGTGTGATTTCAAAGCGGGAATTGGAACTGAGAACAGCTCGGTTATCGCCATGCTGAGCTGTTTCTGTAGCGATACAGCAATTGATTGATTTTGACAATTTCGCACCCAATTTTTAAATTCTGTTAGTTAATCTATTCCGCATCAGAACTTTAATTTATTTTAATGAAAATGGCATGGAGACTGCTGTAAATAGGACAAAGCGATGATGATTAAACAGTTGATGGGGAGGGTAATCACAGGTTACGGGACCTCGGCATGCTTCGGTAGGTCCCCACCTTTATCTGTCGGACCTCCCTTATCGCCTCCCCGTGATGCCGTGGTTGTTGAAGGGTTGAGTTATCGGAATTCCGTGCCCAGTTGTTCATAGTAATCGCGATGTTTTGCCTAAACTTTAGAGCTCTTTCAACTAGCAACCAGAACAAGCCCTCGACTAGGCCATAGGTGGACGCTAAAGACTCCCAGGTAGAGTTCTAAGCAACACAAGTTGTTACTTTAGCTCGCATTCATGTTCTGGTAGGAAGGACAATTATACTCTATTAGAGTCCTTCTCTCCCATAGTCTTATTGCCCAATCTGCTGTCTATTAAAAAATTGAAGTCATTTATATGTAGGTATCTGCTTACCTAAGCCCCAATGCAATAGAGAATGTAGGCACTTCCAAACTCTATTGCATAAGCAGCACCTTCCGACTTGGACTCCCTAAACCACCAGAAGGCGCCTACCTAATACTCTCACACACTATACATGAATGGCAAGTACCTACAGTATGTATCTACCTCACTAGTATCGTATTGTCATTCGAGTAGGCACAACAGGGAGAACAGGCAACAGCCAACACCATTGTGTTTGTACCCATTGTGTGGCTGCCTAATCTGCCAACCAATGTGGTCCTAGCGCCCTGAGCCTGTCTATATAAACCCGTCCTCCCACCCTCACCTTTCCATTTCTTTTTCCTTTCTTCTTCAGCTCTCTTTGCCTCATGGCTTAGATCAAGTGTAGTATCTGTTCTTTTCAGTTTAATCTCTGAAACCGAGTCTCATGTTGACTCAATTCTTTGATTAATCTTATTTTTGGCTATCTCGGTGTCCGAACCCTCTGGGCTTGCCCATGGTTCGGCCTACCACTGTGTCCCTGGTATAACACTGCCTCCAGGCGATGCGAAACACTGCGCATTATCTTGAATGTTTTCATTGCAGTCTCTGGCTTGTCCTAGGACGTGAAGAAGACGATTGATCTCTCTGAAAATGGTTATCTTGTTATCCCGTAAATTTTGGTTCTCTACGATTGTTTCCTACTACATGCTGTGGACGATGTCGAGTAGGCTCGGTACTCTAGCGGCGCTAAAAGAAGTCAATATGGTGTCTGGTTTATATTACTCTACCGCCCGGGAAGCCTAGTATGACGGAAAGTACTAGACAAGGCATGTCTCCTGTCCCTTCGAAATTAACATCTTCGAACTCTAGGTTAGTTAACTTCAATCTCCCAAAACACGGGAAGCCCATGTCTGTGATGGTCAGCTTAAAGTATTAGCCCAATTCCTAAAATGCCGGGTCAAGAATTAAGCTATGAAGAGTTGCCATTGATTATCGTTGCCCAGTGTCGATGATTGATACTACATACAAAGTTATCTGTTACCCGCCCAGTAACAAAACCTTCCATCCACACCAATTTTTCTTCTTTTCATAAAGCAACAAATGTAATAAACAACCATTAGAGAGTTAGAGGGCATACTAGTAGTTGCCCATCCCATCAAATAGAGTCAGTCCATCGGACAGACAAGACAGTTTCGCGAGCGTCATTATGATCGTCATTAATAGTAATCTCGCAAGTCCCAGCTGTTGAGAAGAGAATCCGCCATATGTAGGTCGACGGGAAGAAAGAAAAAGGAAAAGAACAAGGCGAAGGGGAAGGACCGCCAAGATACTACACGGTAGTAGGCACAAACTTCATTTGAAGCAGAGCATGTCGACCAGACTGGAAAGGTGGTCACCGCCGCTCTTCTTCTCGAACTCAGCAACAGAGGCGCGTCTATTAGATACGGCGCGCACGCCCTCGATGAAGACGCCGTCGATGCCTTGGCCCGTCACGGCGGAGCACTCGACGTATCTAGTTGCGCCGATCGCGGTAGCTGTCATGGCACCCTACGTATGCTCGTTAGAAACTGAATAGACGCCAAGGGTATGATAAATAGGTGAGTGACAGGCTGGGATATTACATGTTAGGAGCTAGGGAGGTGGGTTTACTTACTTCTGTGGCTGTGATACGGGTCTCGAGGTTCGGGTATAGCGGGGCCCAGAGACTCGGTCCGACGCGCTGGTCCGTCTTTGTGCCAACGAAGATGATCGGAGCGCCGCGGGTGTGCTGACGAATGCGAGTAATCCACTAAGCGGCAAGTCATTCATCCATTAGCCTAAGACACCCTCCAAAAGAAAAGGGACGGACACGGCGCTCTTCGGCCTAGATATCAGCTCAGGGAGAATAGGATGTACGAGTACAGACCTCAGTGCGAGCACTGTTGAAGGAGCGCGGGTTATTGACGCTGAAGCAGAGGAATACGGCGTCCCAGGCCAGATAATTGAGACGTGCGAGCTGCTCTAGCGACAAGTCACCAGAGGTGTCCCATAGTTCGACATCGGTGTCCTGACCATCGACCTTGACGACTTTGTGAAAGAGCTCGTAGTGAGTCGGGTTATAATACTAGGCACCGTCGATTAGCCTACCTACTACGATCTTAGGGAGTTCAAAAAAGACATAGCTCAATTACCGTATTAAATGTATCGCGGTAGAAACGGCTGTGGTGAGAAAGGTCAGCATGGGTATAATCACATATTGCGAAAATTAATATGGGATTTAGACCGAGAGCAAGACGTGACGTACAGAAGCATGCTGGACTTCCCACACTGGGCATCTCCCACGAAGACGAAGCGCATCTTGGGGCGCTCGATGAGCGCAAAGCTCGGCGTTCCAGGCGAAGGCGTCGGCTCTGGGCCCGGAGTCGACGAACGTTGCTGTGGGCGCGACGACTCGGCTCTGCTCTTCAAGACGCTCTGGGATCGGTGGACGGGAGTCATGACGCGCTGGCAGGCACTGGAGACCCGACGGACGATGCTGCGACTAGTGTTGGCCAGTTGGCTTTGGCGGGACTCCACAGTCAAGGTCGTATGGTATTTTCCTGCACTCGACCCCATCTTTGCGCGCTTCTGTCGATGATACTTCTCGCTCAGTTCATCGTCTGATTCATCGTGGCCCTGTGTATAACATAACATCAGCCAAAAAATATATCTATATGGAGTAAACTCACTCAATGAAGAACGTTACTAGGGTGTACGAACTATTGAATGCTTTAGCGTGTGGTAACGAGCCGGCTCGACGGGCTTGTCGTAATACTCCATGGGGTCCGGTAGGTCTTTGATCCATTGTCGAAAGGGCTCCTTAGTCGGCTTCCAGAATTCGGAAATTGAAAAGGTGAAGCTCCGAGAGCCGGGGACTGGCGACTTCTTGGTCGCGAAGCTGAGATCTGATTTAGGTACCGCAGCGAAGGGATTAAGGTTCGCCATCGTGAGCGGAGAGATATCGTGATAATAGTACACAGAGCCAAAAAGGTTCAGAAGAAGTAAATACAGGAATGAACGAAAGAGAGAGGGGAGGTAACAAGTGATCTCCCCCAAGTATTGAAAAGGCAACTGCAGTACACGAGAGGTAATTAATTGCAGTTGATTGAAAGCATACAATATGAGGTTTGAGGGCTTGAGCTGGCGCCGCTGCATTCGCGGTCCAATGTATGAAGACCAGTTTGTTTACTGTAGTAGTTGCCCAAAAAACATATGGGAGGTGAGGTATCATTGATGAGGTACCGTTGATAGCGAATGAATGACTGAATGGCTGTAGGGAGCGCGGCCATCGAAGCTCTCCTATCAATGCAGAATAGTACATATACATCTAGCTTGTTTACCAATTATTATGCAATGCGTGTACATGTCATTGTTGCTCCCATGCCTACTATCTAGGCTGTTGCCTATGGATACACCTAAATACGAAGCTATTGACACTTGGACTTTCACTAAGGAGCAAACTTCTGACATACATATTTGTAGAATATACAATTATCCCTCATATACTTCTCTTAGTGTACTTAGCTACCACTAGGAACAGCCGCCTCTAACACTGCCTGGTGTCTCACTGTACTTTGAGGTTTGATCTCGGCCACTCAACCCGCTCTAGAGATCTTTCGTATATCATTCGGACTCTATGCCTGAAAACCCGGGGCCAGCTACCTTCGTACGCATACTCGAGCCTTTACACATTGACCTGGAGAATAGATCACCTTGAGTGACTCTTTTCCACCAGCTATGAAAATCAATACCGGTACCTCTATCAATATCTTGACTAGATGCAACGATCAACGAGATCTCTCGATGTGTAAAAGCAAGCTACGTCCTAGATGGTCATCTAAAGATCTCATCAATAGTTCGGCGAACCGTCAATATCGATGTGCCGGACGTCGTTTCTCAACAAGTCTCATCTACCGGTGCTAAGCCGGCTAAGAGGTATTCACTAGCCCGATTATGCCCGGGCCGGCAACCGGTGGATAAAACGGAGCAATTACCTTAGCAAGTGACGGGGTCTACCGATTCTCCAGCACGCAGCACGGGCAAGATGGAGTGGACGGACGGATAGGCAACAGACACGCTACTGTCTTGCCCGAGCCCGTCTCGGCAAGGCCGACGAGATCGCGGCCGTCGAGGGCGACGGGAATGGCTTTGCGCCGGATGGATGTGACATATTGTTGCCTAGCCTATAGCTGTCGCGGTAGCACAGGAAATGATTTCGAGACTCGCAGCAGATTCCGCAATCATGTGTAGGGTAACATTTCGACTGGCGGAAATACGATGAGCGCGGAGTGTGACGAGTTTCTCAATAGAGGAAGGCATATTCATAGCTGACAAAGACAGACAATATTTGGGAGTCTGTGGAGTTTGGTACATGGCTCCGGTGTCCGCCAACGCGTTTGTAGACGCCCCATTGATCAGACAGGAAATGTGCCATTCCCGATTTAGCGATCTACGAGGGATGCTTATCGGCGACTTGCCGAATAAATTCGGCGGTTCCTTCCATTGACTGGGTGGTGGTGGTGGTGAGTAGTCGATGGTTATCGTCGGCGCTCTCATTCTTCCGATATGACTTGGCTGCTTGATTTGCGCATGTTTTCGCTTCACATTATGCTGTCGCAAATACTGAGAACTGCTGATAGGTTTACTGCCTTCCGGCATGCTCGGCGTTGCCAACGTTTCTTACTATTGGGAAGGGAGGAAGTTCTTATTCTTTGGCCTGAAGTCGTACTTGGATGATAAAAGATGTCGTTCAGTCTAGCCATCGTCGATAGAGCCGACGGGGACTACTTGGGCAGTAAGGCGTTCTAGGGGGCTAAAACATGGGATGACTACCTAAGCGACTCAGCCCAACCATAGGCGTCCCAGATCTGGCCAATTTATGCTTACCCGAACATAGTACATCATTTCGCACCTAGTGTGATCCCCAAAGTAGTCGTTTTATCTCGTATCCTCTCATCGACACCATATGCTAACATACAGCAACGCAGCAATCGAGCTAGGAGTTCGTCCCCCGTCACAAAAGACTCTCGGCTACGCCCAATGGGCGACATGGATTGCGTCCGACATAGATGGCGAGACATTTGTCTTCCGCAAGTTCGACAAATTGGCAGCCTTGAATCTCTTATACCTACAGAGTGAGATGCTTGAAATTGAATCCGACCTTAGCAAGCTCGACGAGGAGATCCTACAGAGACCAAACATCGATGTCGCGACAATTAATGCACTGCGGCGATTTGAGTCTCTTCTTGAACAGAGCGAAGAAGGGTCCATTCGCGACTTGAGGAGAGATGAGGCACAGACAAGAATGAAGCTTGTAAGGAGACTTAGGACTCACCTGTTCAGTGTATTAACGCAGTGGTTTCTGAAGAACGAAGGCGCAAGTGGCAGCTTCAGCGATCGAAAGCGATACGAGCCTGATGAAGCGTGCAGCTTACCGCGTATATCAGCATGTTCAACATCAGATATCTAGATGATAGTTATACCTTTTTCGAGTTTTAGATACCGGAATAATTTATAAATGGATGCTATTTTATATTTCCAAGATGAGTACAATTTCGTAGCAAGAAGGCAGCATCCTAATTTAACTTTGAAGCCTCTCTTTGATAAGGCATGGCTTGACGTTCCAGGAATTAAAATCATGATAATTACGGTCCAGCACGTATGTTTTGAGGCAAGACCCATGGAAGCAAAATTGTTCCCAACAATAGTTAGTATGCTTTTACTGCTCAGGGCCACACGCAACTATCTGTAAGTAGTCTAATCAATATAATTGGCTCTATTTCTTGCCCTGACTGCCTCAGGAACGGGTCCAATGCCAAGTGAAACATCGGCCGTAGCACGCACATAACCGTTGTCTAGAATGTAGTTAGCTGGATCTTTTTCACCAATTGGATTCTGAGTAAAAATCTAGTCACCAATTTGTCGTCAGGGTATAAAGGGTTCAGCATAGCCAAGTCTAGAAACGCGAGAATAACTCAACGATGATTATGTCAGGCTGATGACAATATCAACCATCCATCTAAAATAACCACCAATGGCAGAAACATGCGACGATTTTTACGGTCCTTAGAAAACCATTGCTGAAACGGCAGCCTCTACACATCGTTTATCAAGCTTTGTGCAAACTATTATTCAAAACTCGACGAGAATAATACGAAAATTACAGCAGCAGATCTGGGGAGTATACAAAATGGCCACGCTTGTATTATGTACCAATCTTTCATCCCGATCTAAATCATTTACGAGGAAACCCTGTCCACATCTTTATTTGTTGCTTACCCAAAAAGAGATCCTGCACCTATTACCCTGGTGAGATTCAACTGCCAAAAGTCAATAACAAAATGAGACCATCTGCTTCAAGTAGTCGAACCATGGACTTATGGGTAATGCAAGGCACCCAGAGAATCCAACACTTTCGCCCCATTGCCATCCTTTGTTTGTAGCTCTATCTCATATATCGATATGATGAACATCCAAAATGTGGGGATGCAGCTTGTCACCCTTCCGTTCTTCGGAGCCATTGCTCACGGCGGTCCATGATTAGAGGGCGTCTTTACCATCAGCGGAGAATTGGCTGTAACCTATGCGAGATCCTTTCATTCAGTCGTTCTCGACTTTGGCTATCTCCTCCTTCACCGCCCCGCTGCTTGCCCTGGTGCGACCATGCCGGGTGTTTTTAGGCTGCTGTTCTACCCGTTTGCGTTTCTGAGGCTTAGACGGGGTACTGGGTGCACCAAATATGTCCTCTGGCATCTCGGTCTTGCAGTAATCATCGTCACTTGAGTCAGTGAGCTTCAAGGGCTGCGCTTTTGTCCCAAAGCCAGAAAAGGTCGTCTTCGCCATTGCTGCGGATAAGCCAGTGCTTAACGGCAGTGGCCTTGGCGGTGTTGTGGGAGCCGGCCTACGTTGCAATGCTTCAGGCTCAGGTGCGTGCTGCTCCCCAATTGAGACCACGTCCCGACCCGTCTCGTCGACCTGTGGTCCTACCGCGTCGCCTGCCCCAGTAGCCTCGGTCTGCACCCCTTGTGGTCCATCACCGCCAGTTCCCGGATCCGCATTGCTGGGTCTGAAGACTTTTTGAAATGTCTTATGACGGGCGCCTCGTAGGTGATCTTTTGCCGTTATCACCGTGATAGTTTCAGTGTCATCGCTTCTCTTTGCATCCACCACCAGAAGCAGCTGGGTGTTTACGCCCCTTGCCTCATACTTGAACCACGGATACAGTTCGGCACTGAGCAATCGAGGTGGCTTCTTTGCCATCTTAGCCCGTTTATTTTCCAGGTAATGGAACAACATGAGGCCAGCGTATGCGTCTGAGGCCGCACAGGTTTGCTGTTTCTCTGTCAAAGGTTTCTTGCTCCAATCTATCAATTCCTTCTTCAGTGGCAGGCCAAAATGCATTTCTACCTGCTTATCTAGAGCGAGGAGTTTGGTCGTGCACTTCTCCCATTGATCGGAGCTGCCGCTGCCGTAAAAAACCAGATTATGCAAGTGACTCGGATCCATAGCACCCCGTGGCGTGAGACTTAAATCTTTGAACGTCTCCTCCAGTCTTTCAAAATCTTTCTTAATGGCTGCACCGGCCTTGATAATGCTTGGCGATTCGATGATTTTTCTCAGAGAAGGCGCTAAGAAATCTTCTGGGTCGTCGCCAGAGTAGGCAGCAATATGGAAGAGGGCGATCTTCTCTTCGCTTGCCACCTGTATCAAGCTGACCTTTTCCTGCAGTCGCTCGTTTTCAGGAGCATGCCTGTACCAGACCCATTCCATGCCAAAGCCCACAATCTTTTGGCCTAGAAATTGGCTCGCGAGTTTCTCGGAGTCTTGTTTTGATGTGGAGTAGACAAGTTCAGGCGCTTGGCCCTTAGGCCCGCGATACAGTTCATAACTCCACAAAGTCTTAATGTGAAATGAGAGGGGCCATTGGGCTGGTTCCCCGTGATAGACATCGATGCCGTTGCTGCCTAGCCGCGATATACTGACAGATGAAGACATTTGAATCTTGATGGCCTGTGCTCTCAATTGCGAATTAATAAAGCGCGCACACGTGTATATTGGCTTCCGGTTTCAAGAACGTATCGACTTGGGAGATGCTCATGTTGATGTGCGGGCTTTGTTGCCCAACCCCATTGACAAGGGGATCTGAGCAGAATACTGCCTCGAGGGGCTGGCTGCCCGAGCTGAACTCAGAATGGCGCATGGATGCTTGCAGCTTGCAGCTTGCAGATACCCCTGTCTGTAAATTATATCAATTTGATCACGATCTCATGTTCTAGCTAATTGTGGAGAATTAGGTCTGATCTTTTGTATTAATGAGTCTTCAGTGTATAGACATCGATCCAAAGCTATGCGAGGAAGGAGAGCCAGATTTCGAGTTGGCGGCATTAACCCAATCGCAGCATCTGTGAGCGACAATAATCGTGGCTCTCACATACGCACTCAAACAATAGCTGTAGGTTTATTTTATACTTGCTCGCGCTGCTGAATTTGACAAGTTTCTGCTAAAAAAGAGGATATCAAAACCAGTCATTTGTCTCGACTGAAAAGAGTGCTGGGGTCGCTCCATTTCACAATGAATCCTCACAGTAGAGTTCTTAAGATCCTGCTCCTCGATCTGATATATCGTGGGCTCCTCACTCGGTTTAGGCAGTGGCCAAGCGTTAGCATTCTTGCAAGGTTGGAGCCCTATTCTTTTCCAAAGCCGCAGACTCAGCAAGGCGCTTATTAAATCAGGCTGCATACGTAGTCGCCAGACCCCAAGCAGATCCCCGAGCTTACTAAACGTCCTTTCGCAGTCAGTCGCAGAAGCTGGGATCCACAAGATGTCCCTCTTTTGTCAACCAGTATTGTATGGTGTCCTTTGCAAGATCATGGGTTTCTCCCAAAGGAAGCTCGGCTTTCCAGTACTCGTACTCATCGTCGATGTCTGTAGGCGATTCGGTTTCTTTCATTGTGGCCTTGATAGAGTCAGATCGACTACCTGTACGGGCAGTGCGTTGCCTTTTAGGTGGAGGGATAACTGCGTTGGAGACCTCTTCTGCGCCTCTTCATCCTTTCGGGATTCCATAACTTGTTGAAACCTCGGTTCAGATCCTCAATCCAGCCCTTGCGAGGATGAGGCTCAAGAGTGTTATCGTAATCGTCGGGTTCCCTCCACGCAACATCAACGAAATTTTTGTATGCGGGGTGGAGGCGGCAGGCAGCATAATAAGCTGCTGATCTGTTGAGCTTACTATAGTATTCGTCGATTTTCAAGTACGTAGCGTTGAGGTTTATTAGCAAGTGATCTTCGGGCGCATCGTCGCTTTCGTAGTTCACTTCTCGAAGCTGATCCCGGAGCTCTTGCAAACGATTGGGGGGCCAGTCGAATGTTGGAATAACTTCCCAGATCGCTCCATGAATGCCGGCCTCGCCACGGCCTTCCATGAAAGCCGTAGCGTCCTCGAAGGGTGTGAGAAGGTGCTTGTATTCGACAATCGTAGCCCAATCATGAGTAGTGAGTCCTCCCTCTTGAATAAAAAACCTGGCCGCCTCGCGGTTATGCTCCTCAGTCTTGTAAGCGATGTAGTTATCGAGTGGGGTTCGAAGCTCTATTGCTCTTGCAAAACAATCACAATAAGTATTCCACCGAGTTCGCGCTGGCTTGATAGGCTCATCCAGCTGGAGCTGTTCGTTCAGGGGGTAGCCTCGCCGCGTTGGAATCCATCTAAGAGCTCTCGAGCTTGTAGTGTACAAATGGATGCTAGAACATCCACCAGAACTGCGATCGGGCCGTTCTGTCTCCACTCCTCCATAAACTGCTCTCCGCTTTAAAGACTCTCAGCAGAGTTTTGTGAAGCCTGCTTCTTGGGCGGTGAAAGGGCGGCTGATTGCTTGTTCGTGGCAACGACACCCAAGTCAATCGTCAGCCATCTTGCCAAGAAGCATCAGATCGAGGCACGTGGGAGCAGACCTATGACGGCCCATATGAGATGCTGACCGGACCGCACCGCAACAGAAGCCTCCCGTTCCGTCAACACCATCCCTCTCGAACTCTCAACATCCACAACGGCCCTTCCCAGAAGTTCAGCGCACCTTAACCTCGATGGTTAGCATTTATCAAGCACAACAGCTTTCCCTCCCTGCCAAAGCCCAGCTTCGGTCCAATGTGAAGCTTAACAACTTGTTCATCCTTGATTGGTTGGTTTCGTCGAATCTATCGTTCTCGATTATCAACGATGAGCGCTGGCGCCGGCAATAACTCTGCAGTAACAACCTGATTACCGAGCGTAACGTGTACTTGGATAGACTGCGGCGGCTATGGGAAAAGAACTACAAATTCCGGTTAGCTTCCTACAAAATCTCGAATTTGGGTTGGAATACTGATCAAGGAGTAACAGCCGTGTCGAAGTCCGTGAATCCAAAATCAAAGGGCCCCAAGCCGCGCTGGCCTATGCAGAACGCCGGAAACGATTCCTGAGCAATGTAACCGATATCCCCGATTGTCAGGATACACAGGTCCAATCACATATCAGTCAGCCGCCTAAGAAGAAGAGTAGGACGAAGTAAGCTACGAGAAGGTCGTATCAACAAGCTCCAATGCCGCCAATACCAGCAGACGAGCTAGATCAATATCTATCCGAGCCATTAAATTGAGGTCGAGCGATATACCAGAGATCCCATAGCCTGGTGGGAAGAGGTTGGGTCACATCAATTACCGAGGCTCTCTTATATGGCTGTGGACTTTTTAACAATACCTTCATCAACGGCCGAAACAGAGCGCCAGTTTAATAGCGCTGGAGCCATGGATTCACCGAGAAAATCACGCACCTCATGCTATGTTTTTTGTTGCCTCCCAATGCATAAGGTCGTGGTCCAGGGCGGGAATATATCCGCCAAGGTTGCCGCTCGAACTCCTCGACAGGACCGATGACAGTTAGCTTGAAAATTTAGACCAAAACCTTCAGCACATAGAATTATCCGATTACATAGGACACTTTGTCTCTCAGACCGAAAGTCGCTGATCACCCAACACACCCGACGGGTCACCCGGCGGGCGCCCGCGCTTTACCCGCCCGATAGTTACCCAACCGTCACCCGGACCCGGGCCCGTCGGCGGCCAAAAGTCTCGCCCGCCCGCCCGATAGACCACTCTAAATAGAAAGCACTATAGATATTATCAAAAACAAATTAAATGCCCCAATAGGTATAAACTATTATTAAAAGCGGGTTAAGCTAAAGCCTCAAAGGGTAAGAGACCAATAATGCAGAGAAGTGCGCAAAAACCGGTATTATGATGCGGTTCCATGTGGTGTTTAAATTTGGAATGAGGAATATATATCACCCCTCACCATGACAACATCTGATTTCTAATCAACACCCTCTTAGAAATCACACTCACATCCCGTCATCCACCTTCAGCTTATGCATACTTACGATGCAACCTGGGCACTTAAAGTATTTATAAAAGGTGCATCACCACGAATCGTCTGAACATCATTTGAAAAGCGACTGTGAACAAGAGCTACGCAAATCGCAAAGCAGATATCATCTTCTACTATGGCTACTCCAACCGACATCCACCTCTACACGGGACAAACGCCCAACGGTATTAAGATCTCCATTTTATTAGAGGAGCTCAACCTACAATATAAGGTCTGACTGATTCTCACTCGTATTGAAGCATTTCCTCTCTCTGAGCTGTGACGCTGACTAGTCCCAGGTGACTGCTATTGAGTTCAGCAAGAACACGCAAAAGGTGACTTTAAACCCGGACGATATGTCTCATTAGCGCAAGATAAATAAACTAACGAACTGAACAGGAGCCGTGGTTCCTCGAGATCAATCCCAATGGGCGCATCCCCGCCATAACAGACACTCTTAACGGCAAGCAGATCCGCGGTAAGTGGCATTCCCACACGAAGTCGAGTTCTTGGCATCTCGGTGGCTAGTGGACTTACGAAAACTAACGACGATGATGGTGGTGAAGTCTTCGAGAGCGGTGCTATCTTGCAATACCTGGTCGACCAGTACGACAAGGACCACAAAGTGTCGTACCCCTTCGGCACGCCAGAGTACTATGAGACCAACAGCTGGGTAAGTTGCGAGCGACATGCATTGTCCGCTTCCTAGGCAATCATGCTAACATCATGTTTAGCTCATGTGGCAGATGGGAGGTCTTGGCCCAATGCAAGGGCAGCTAAACCACTTCAATCGTACGTTCAACGACTTACCTTACCAGCCTAGCCAGCACGGGCCGGGGATGGTTAGTTTCTTGGAAAATATGTAAATGCTGACCGGCACTAGGCTATGCTCCTGAGAAGATCCCGTACGGCATCGACCGGTACAAGGCGGAGACCAAGCGGCTATACCGGACAATGGACGAGGCGCTTCAGAAGTCGAGCTCTGGCTATCTTGTCGGCGACAGATGCACCATCGCCGACATAGCCAGCTGGGGTTGGGTTGCCGTCGGAAGTATGTTACTTACCACGCCTTTGCTTACAACCTACCTATTTACCTGCCCCTGCCCCTGCCCCTGCCCCTGCCCCTAATAATTCGATTTACTGGACCTTAACTAACGATGTTTCACAGAGTCGTCCGGCGTCGACCCTAAGCAATTCCCGGCTTTGGAGGCATGGATCCAGCGAATGCTGAAGAGACCCGGCGTTGAGAAGGGACGACATGTGCCTTCGGAGCACGGGTACGAGAAGATTCAGACTATGACCGAGGAGGAATTCGAAGCCAAGGCTGCTGCTAACCGGGGCTGGATCTTGCAGGGGCAGAAGGACGAGCAGGCTAGGTAGTCTGTTGTATTATTATTGTCCAGATTTATCAGCGATAGTAATGAGACTCTATCTTACGATGAGCTTATATTGATGGGGTTTAGTAGCAAGCCTGGTAATTCTAGGTACCTACTTAAGTGCATACATGTACCTTAAGCACCTGCATGTATCTGCATGTTATCATGCATGCCCAGTGGTCTTGGTATGGAAGTAGCAGAACGATGCCGCAAGACAGCATGACCTACAAGGCTGGTACTACGAGCATGTTCTCGATGTAATAAATCTGAGAACTACCAGAGCAACTCCCTTCACTGATTTCATAGCACAATCAACATTTACAGTTTCGAAGACTTGTGGCAATATGATAATGTATTGACTAAAACCATCGTAAACTAATGACGAACGTGCCTAGACGTGTCTTGTGTCATGAGAGACATGATATCTGAGAACCAAGCCCTGCAATATGGATTTTCCTAATATCTAGCCGAGTAATAGACTTGTCCTTCTTCTGAATCCTGGTCGTGATGAATCTCAAATGCAAACTGGTCGTCAAACTAGCAAGGATAACTAGCAAAAGTGTGTCTGTTCTCCGTATGATGGCCGACTTGTGAATATCGAGACCGGAGTGAACTGCTTCATGGTATGTGAGCAAGCCTATAATCAATCCTGAAGAGGAGATATTTAGGCTTCGTGTTGAGAGCCGTTGGCATCAGAGACGACACCGGTGTTGGGACCAAAGGCGAAATCAAAATTGCTGAAGTCCCCGGTATGAATGGCACCATAGTCAAAATCCTGGTTGTAGGAGGGGGTATCGGCACCACTGACGATGAGCTGTTGCTCATGGCCATTGTCGGGCATTTCGAGAGCACGCGCCACCTGAGCTGCCTTGTCCTTTTTGGCTTTGGCGGCAGGCTTGCGAGCCTTAGTGACTTTGTTGGCCGTCTTCTTAGCGTCTGGTGAGCCGGCACCAGCAGGTTCATTGAGGCCGAGCTTGGCGCGGATTTGGCGGTAACGGACCTATGGGAAAGCGCAGAGAAGTCAGTATATGCATGTTCTTTCTCAGTGTACTTCCGATGAAAGATCGATTCGTGAAGAGCGAACATTGTAAGAAGTAAAGACGAACCTTGGCAACGACCGCGCTCTTGAGACCCAGATCACTGGCAAACGCTTCCCAGTCCATCTCGATAGCCTTGGGAAGGTACTTGGCCATTGTGACGAAGAACTTCGCGTCGATAGGTGTCAGGTCGAACTTCAGTTCGCCACCGGTAGCCTTAGCACCGGCTGCGTTCGCTTTCTCGGCCATGATGAAATGTTGGTGGTGATATTGGTTTGGCTTCTGTTAATTTTTGGTGTTTGATTAGCTGTCTTAACTAGAGGGTTGGTGATAAGAAGCAACAAGAACAAGATGTTTCGTGTGCAGATATCGCGAGAGATAGGGAAGGGGCAGTGGCTGAAGAAATGTTTCAGTGTATCTAATGAAGTGAGGATGGGAGTGACTTGCTTCGCGCAGGTGAGTGAGAGAGACCTGGTGTAATGTAGTGGTATGCACCTACCTAAGGACCTTGTACGTGATGATGGAGCTTGTGTATGGAAGTAGAGGTGAGGTTGGCGATGAAGTTGAAGGGTGATAACAAGATGAGAGTGAGGGTGGGATGGAGTAAGAGTTGGGGAAGACCAAGTAGAGTTGTTGCTTTAAGTACCTACAGGTATGGGGTTGAGTCTGCAGATAAGTCGTCAAATGACGCGGTTGATATGATTTGTAGCTGTCGAGAAAATGTAGAGTTGTGTGCTAGAGGAAGTTGACAGAGTTAGAGAAGATGGCTGACTGATGAGGATAAGTAGGAAGGATGATGAGTGTCTTTGGGTTAAAGCTATAAAACCGGGTGGCAATGTTGCTCGCAAGACAGGCACCTGCTAGGCTAGATTTACAAATAAGAAAGACTACAATAGTGAATGGAGTACTGCTTACCTGGTACGCGGATAATAGAGGTGGTAGGTTGATATGGCGATGCAGTGGTGGGGATGGAAAGTTAAGTGGCTGTTAAGGGTGATGGGAGGGTGTAAGTTACCTAAGTACCTAGGTACCTGTGTTAGGTATACGATAAGTAAAGTAAATATGAGTAAATGTACCGGCGTAGAGAACACGCAGAAGTAGTAACAGGATAGTTGTGTTGTTCCTGCGCAGTACCTATCTGGTCATGCTCTTGTCCATGGTATACCAAGTAGGTAAGTTCCAAGGTTCCAGGTCAGGGAACATCTAGCATGTAGGGTGATAGCACCTACTAGCGACGCTGTTGCCCGAAAACGTTTCATTAACTGCGAGTTGCCAGCTGTTATGACAGTTACGAAGTCAACATTTGTTTTGCTTCCGTGGCTACCAAGGACTACCAAGGCAACTGCTGAATGACTGGCAGGGAAAATAACAGTACTTGGGTTGTTGCTGTACTTAAATGATACATGAGACAAATGATACATTGGGATATATATATGTACATGCCACGCCGTGCAGTAATTTTACTTCAGTTCTTCTAATAGCTCTTGCCCCCTTGTAACCAAGTCGTTGGCTTTCTGTAGGTCATATTGCGTATTGGCGTCGTTCGTTTCTAGGCCTCGAGTGCTGCTATCCACTAAGGCCGATTTCATAGTCCACTCAGCACTCTTTACTGCCTTGCGGCCTTCTTCTCTAACCTCGCCTTCCCAGAAATCCCTAGCCTTCTCCCACTGCTTCTGCATACGTCTCATGCTCCAGACGATTCCGAGGGCAGCAACCGCACCTGCTTCATATAGCGTCGTGGAAAGAGTACCAACATATGCTAGGGTACCCAGGGCCGTTGTCAACCCTGACGTGCTGAGAGTTTGCAGAACCAGCTTCTGAGCGAGTGCTTGAAGAGCAGGTACTGTTTCTGTCTGCAAGTAAGTTCTTGCATTCGGGATGCTCGTTGGCCAGTCGATAGGTCTCGCCGACACGACCTTAACATCCGAGTCCGAGATAGTGTCATTAGAATGAACGCTGGGTTCAACTAAGCTAACACCTGCTTCTCTCATCCGCCCAGCAAGGAAGATTGATCTCTTTTCAGCCTCAGGCAGGAACTTTTGAACGAGAATATCATTTGTGAGCATACCCACATCGTCAACGCGCCAGAACAACTTCCACCAGCCTAGTTTCCGCCACCTTCTTCCGGAGAATGCTAAGTCAAGCTGCTCCTGCAGTTCTGAATGGGCACTCTCAGCCCATTCAGATAGCGCATTTCTGATCGGTTCGAGAGATGCATTTGTATCTGAAGAAGAGCTCTGGAGCTCAAGCCGGCTGGCTTCTTCTGCTCGGATGGAAGATAATGTATTCCTCAGAAGCGAGGCAATGAGCTCCCGAACCGGTGGCTTCATTATATTATTAGGAGTAGTGAGGATGTCCGCTTTTAGCCACTCTACAAGTTTGGGGAGGTTGCTTTGAAACCACATGTGCTCGTACTCGATGGCGTTGCTAATATTCTTCCGAACTAACGCCAAGCCAGCGTCTGCTGTGGAGAGATCAATAGGAGTAAACGGTAGCGAGGCCGTATCGGCGGGTTTGTATTCCGAGATGTTGACAGTGTACCTGAGAATACTAGAGTCCTCCAAGGTGGGCATTGACATGACAGATAGCACACCGCGAATGCCGTCGGCCACTACCAGAGCCTTGTGGACAGGTACAGTGACAGGTGTATAACGGCCAGTATTCGATGTTGGGATATCTACTGTTGGCACTAGTACCGTATCTTCAAACCCGTCAAGCGCGCCACTTTCCGGCGCTGGCAAGAAAGGATTTGTATCCGCAAGCAAGATTTCAACGTTGTGTCCATTGAGGCCTGCACAAGATACATTTACCTCTCGCAGCAAGTTCCCTTTGGTAAGTGAAATTGCCGCTTCCTCGGACCGATCCTCAGCCCCTATCCGAATTATCATGGGCTCTGCTAAATTATGACCCTCGACCTCCTGCTCCCAGGCTTGGGGATCCTTGAGCGGATCGGCTAGCAAAAGCTTTAGAACTTGTTTGGCTGTATTACTTGGCTCGGAGGCGTCGGCGAGACCTAGTATCGCGACGCGTATCGATTCTTGTCCAGGCTTTTGTCGCAAGCCATTGATTGCGAGCTGGAGCCGGGAAAGGTTGACATGGCTCGCCGCATATTTTTGGAGGGCGAGAAGAATCGACTCAAGTTCCTTTCTAGGTTCTATTCGAGGTTTGAGGTCTGTATCGATTGGGTTCGCGGTGACGGTGCTCTCGAAACGCTGAGTGGACGGCGCACTCTTCTTGGAGCGTCGCGCAACCTTTTCACGCTTGAGGTCTACCGATAAGGAACAAAAGCAGCAAGCTAGCTGCCTCTCAGGGTGCACATACCCTGTAAACAGAATGTTTTGGCTTCCATGCCGCCCCAATCGAGTAGGCAACCTGGGAGGCATGTTACCTTATCTGTCGACTAGTAGAATAATCATTTGGCACAAGAAGCTTGAAGCTCATCAGACTTGAAAGCTTCTAGAAAAAGCTGTGACGTTGTACCTCACTATTACCCACCCAGACTTAGGTCCCATTCACAGGTAGAAGTACAACCGAAGCTGGGCTTTGCCTGCAAGAAATGTGCCAAATACCACTGTATAAGAGTAGCAGTACACTGTATCTGATCCTCTACTTGGAGCTTGCCTGGAATGGATCTGTTCGGGTCAAACCCGGCAGCTGCTACCCGGTACATGGAAGCCTACACATTTGCTAGGTATGCACAGTTAGACACCAATTACTCCGGGGAGCAGCCTTCCTACATCTAGGTAGGTACATAGGCATTGTACCTACCCGCAAGTACCTAATGTAAGTGGGTAGGAGGGAGGCCCATATAAAATGATGGATTGAACTTACCTAATCCAGGCATTATCATCATCCCACTTTCACTTCGTACTTGGGGATTCAGGTACGTAATAAGGCAGAGGTCGGCGCATGTGTATTAGTGTCTTCAAGGAGTGCCCTTCAACTACTTCATGATTGAATTCTATAGAGCAAAACGATCAAAGTACACCCTTTGCTAAAAACCATTACCTACCAAATCATTATCTATCCTGGTCTATCATTACCAACAAATTATATTCCATGGCATCAAGTACAGCCCACCGCCGTCTTCTCGGCGAGTATAAAGCACTATCTACGAACCCCCCGGATGGGATCACGGCCGGCCCCGTTAATGAGGACGACATGTTTGTATGGGAAGCCCTTATACAAGGGCCCGAAGGCACTCCCTTCGAAGGTGGCATCTTCCCCGCCGAACTGAAGTTTCCGAAAGATTACCCCCTCGCACCGCCTAAGATGACGTTCCTAGGGGAGATCTTCCACCCGAATGGTTTGCATCTCTGCCTCCCAAAAAGAAAAAAACCGCCTGGGATATAAGCACTGACCTTGGTTTCTGTCTCATAGTCTATGCGAATGGCGTAGTTTGCATCTCTATTCTCCACCCTCCTGGTGATGACCCAAACCAATACGAGCAAGCCTCCGAGCGCTGGAGTCCCATTCAGTCCGTCGAGAAGATTCTGATCTCGGTGATGAGCATGCTAGCCGAGCCCAACGACGAGAGCCCAGCGAACGTAGAAGCGGCTAAGATGTGGAGGGAGAACCGTGCCGAGTACGAGCAGCGAGTGCGTGACGGGGTCCGGCGGATGTTAGGACTCTAGTGGAACGAACAACGATTCCCGAAACTTAGACATTTCTTGGAGGATGGGTTGCCCCCACAAGCAATAATACGAACTGTCGTCGACTCTATCGTCCCAGAACGCCTTATGAATGAACCACATCTCTGGCCCGTGCTTAGTGGCGAGTCTTCGGCCGAGAGTAGCGGAAATAGCATAGACGAAGAGTCTGGTAACGAGGAGACTGAAGATGAGGAGTACAGCGAAGAGGACGAGTATAGTGAAGGCTGTATAGTGAAGGGGAGGAGGATAACGATGAGGATTCTAGCTTTGGCGTATCCCTTCAGGTGTTTCGACATTGAAATGTTCTGTTCAGCTTCTTATATGGCATAGCGAGGAGTTTGACATTTGCAGGTCCTCACAAAACTTACCCCCGGCGAAACCAGATCTTGTAGCAGATGAGATCTCGAATTACGAAAGCGCGTAGCATACTTTTATGACCAAATTTGTATTGATACCATTGTCAGTAAAATATCCGTGGCCAACCAACTGTTTTGCCTTCCCATTAACATTGGTGACCTTGCCGCGTTGGAACATCGCATGGCATTTTAAAAGACTAATCATACATCCGGCTATTGAAAGTGTGATTTTATGGTTTCAAAGTTCTGACGCCGGTACAGCCCTTTTTTCTTAGGAGGGATTGGGTATTTAGGTAGTGATCGTGATTGTGGAGTTGAAAGAGTGAATGTCAGTCAAGCCAGAAGCCTAAATTCTCATATATTAGCATGGAACAGACCACGAATGCAAAGGGCTTTGTCTGGGAGCGACTTACACCGACGAGATAGGGGACGGCAGCGACGAGCAACCAGTCGCCGGCCGGTTGGTTCGCAGGTATAGTGACGTCGACGGTGAAGTTGTTGAGCCTCTCGGTGTTGGTACCGTACAGCGGCGTGTAGCCAATCTGCTGGCCGATATAGATGGTACCGTCGGAGGCCTGGCCGCCCAGCTCGGGAGCCGTCAGACCCCAGATGATGCTGAAGTCCTCCCAGTTCTGGATGTAGATGGACGTGCCGAGGGTCGCCTTGATGGTCTGGCCGGGGACCGCCTTCGACGGTGTGCTGAGCGAGCCGATGGTCGCGGATGCTGTGGCTAGCGTCAAGAGGCCGGCAACAGCGGTTGCTGTGATGGACTTGATAGATACCATATTGAGGATTGGGCTAAACTTTTTTGTCCTTTGTCGTCGGCTAAGGTCATAAATTAGAGAGGATCTTAGATAAGTATGGGTAAACAATCTAGAGCAGCGAATGACTATGTATATCAGAATCCTGTTCTACTAAGCTAGGAACAACGCGAGAGGCGCTCTAGGTATTTATATCGACAAGAGTCAACGAAGCAAACGAAGGACTATCATGATCATCAGCGCATCTTCCCGGTCCCGGATACGTGCTAAACACTGCATTTGTCCGGTGACGTAGCTGCAGGTAATTAGGACTAATGTCAGGTAAATCGTGTTATGTACTTGTATCTAAGGTAAGAAAGGCTGAGAATACGAAGTTAGGATCGACAGCGCGATGCCCGCTGTCCCAACAGTACGGATAACAACGCAGCAGGCCCAAAAGCAGGGGTTATTATTGATTGTGAGTTTGCGATGGAAATTCACGTCAGCAATTGCCTGCGCCACGATTGTAGGTAGATGCATGGGAGGCAGATGTTTGTTATTTATTAACCTAGGCTCTTAGTATCTATCGCGTCTCGAATTGCAGTTTCTTTTTGTTCATAGTCCCACGGCGATTATAAAAATTGAGCCAAAAGTTCGCTCGTTGGTGGTCAGCAAACAAGCAAAATCTCCGCGGTGGCTAGTGTTAGGATACCTAATGTCAGACACTACGAAACTATCTCGCCAATCAGCCGTCGAATGAGGCTCTATCAAAGTGCCAACGCCGTCGGACATTTACCTATTGCATAGCCGTTCCGCCTTTTGCGTAGGGTTTCTTATTATAGCAACCGTTTTCCGCGTCGACCGCCAGCCAATAGGTAGGTTGACCATCTGCTGACTCAACGCGACCGCATATACGACTTCGCTTGCTAGGAAGGCGCAGCGCGCAAACTTGGGACCGCTATAGACATAAAAAAGACTCATCGTATAAGGTACTTGCTAGGTTTTCTCGTCTCATACTATACGTTTTAAGGATAGAGACTAGCTCTAGGACATGTGCATCGAATCACATGCGAGGTGATTAACTATGCACGGCAGCATGTCTTATACCTATCTCGCCACAAAACGAACGATCCGTTTCTAGAAGCGCGGTCTGGATTACAGTACGACATGAATATAGTAGACTGTGCCCAAACTTCATTAGAATTACAGCCTACCTATCATATACACACCCTGGCTTACCTCGGCGGCGTGGCGCTCGTCGGTCGTGCAACCATTTTACGTCCTACCGTCGACACCAGTGCTCTTTAGTAGCGGGTATTCTGCTATCTCATATGCAAAACCTTGCTGCCATCAGTTGCCAAACATCGTGCTGCACGAGGCACAGCAAAAATTTTTTCAGAGCCGAATCTATCTCGTCATAGGATATACCAAGACGAATGGGGAGGCACAGCATCCCAATTTGCCGTAGCAGCCGAAGGAGATGTCAAGGTAGATAGAGTGACGAATCTAATAGCTTCGGCCCTACAGTAAGCGAGGCTCGGATTAATACGAACACGCAAATCGTTGAGCAGGAAGTTCACAGGAAAGCAGTTGATGTGGTGCGGATGAGAATAGCAACAGACAGGCTACCTCCGGGTATATGGTCTAGTAGGTGTCTGTGCGACATTATGATACAAAGTCCTAGAGGACCTGGAGAGTTTCTAGTGGAATATTCGTCACATGAGGAGAAAATTATCCTTACTCGATAAGCGAACTACGAGTCCCTTGATTGTGTTCGACTGAAATGCTTACAAATTGGAACATCAGAGAGCAATCGAAGATTCTGCTACTGGGTGTGTTACTCAGGCTTTCAGATTGACCCTATATCTACTGCCTAGAGATATGAGTGGCTAAGGTCAACACTTGGTGAATACATGTTCTAATAACCAACTCATACACGAAGCTTGTGAGCAAGAACGGTAATGGCTCTCCGCTCCCAGCGGGTGCAGCTTGTGTAGATAGGGCAACATGGACATGTAAGGGTTGTTTTTGTGATGCCGCCCAAGCAGGGACATCTGTTCAGCGTTAGCAGACCAGTACACTTCTAATAGCTACGTCGCTGACGACAAGCTAAGTATTGAGTAGTGATATCGCAATGCGATACCCTAATATAAAGGAGTTGGTTCACTAACGACGTACTAGAAGTCTTACTAGCCGAGCATCTATGAATATAACACCACAGAACTGAGGTGCCTCAGGTACCTACGTGGAGAGACGGCCTACGGCTTTCAACTACAATGCAGTTGAAAGCTAGGCACTAAGAGGCGGACGTCTATACAACAATACATACGAGGAACGCATACTAGAGATGGAATATCCAGTGACCAAGAAGAATGAGGTAGACGAAAGACGAGGAAGGGCCTGGCAGGCAGACAAAGAAGAAAAAAATCAAAGTGCCAAAAACTGTATTCGAACAACACACCTGCAAAAAAGAATTCGAGGCCTAAGACAAGCTCACTCTCCTTGAACCGGAAAACCTCGTAGTTATTCCTTCCGACTACTTTACCACTGAACCATCTCAGGGGAACGTCTGTTATCAGGCTACTGGTCAAACACTTCATATATACTTTGACCATCACATCCGTACACCAATGCTTCCATGATCTCATGCTGCCATATGCACCTACGCCTCTGCGCCTCTATATTCGGAGGCTCATTCACCTATATGCCCATGCGCTCCTACACTTGCAGCTGCACCTGCGCCTATCGTAAGAGAATCTCCTCTCAAGCCTGCACTTCGACATATTATACCTTACATTAGCTACCTAATGTACCTTAGTAATCTAGCTATCTAACCCAGCTACGTCCCTGCCTACATGGCCGAGAGATAACTAGGAGATAGATAAAGTAAGCACCCATTTTGTAACTTTTCCCGTCTTCTCTACCTTCTCCCTAGAAGGCACCTTCGACATATGCCGCATCCCCCCATCCTCTTTGCATTTCCATTATCTACTACTACTACTATGTATCTGGCCAGCAACGATATTTTAGAGAACAAGGTAAATATCCCCATATCCTTGTATGAAAGAGAAGCAAGTGCAAATCATGGTACTATGCTCAAGGAACTCGGAAATAACTACGTAACGCTCACGGTAGCCTTGGATACAACAACGTCCCTTACACAATTAAAAAAAAACAAGTATTCTCAGCAGAAAAAATCTAGAATGTGCATGCATATGGAAATGTTTCTACCACTCTAAAACGCAAAAAAGTCTTTCCTATTTCCCGCTCGCTCGCAATGCTAATATCAGATCATAGCAGTCTAACATATATAAACAAATTTCTTCACGTCTCATGTTAAATCTCAAACATTGAGCAGTAGACTCCCCATGGGGATATACTTCCGCCCCTCTCCCAGTTCCAGTATCAAGCACCCTGGATGAGTACTTATGTAAGTAATTAAGGGTGAGTGAGAGCAATCTCAAAATTCAACACTACCCCAACTATCACCAGAATAATCCACTGACGTAACAGCACCGAAATCCATGCTAGAACTATCAACAGCGACACTCTCCTCCATGCTGAAAGTTGTCATGCTAGTATCAGCAGCATAATAACTCGCGTTAATATCCGCGCTACCATCGTATCCCGTGGTGGTAGTAGTATCGACATAGGTATTATCGCTCATATCGACGTAGTTCATGTTCATATTCATATCAGTATTATCGACATACGTCGTCGAGTCTGCGACAACTACTGTTGAGTTTTCCACATACGTAGTATTATTGTTCACTACGACGTTGTTGTTTTCAACGTACGAGTTGTTAGTAGTAGTGTCTGTATTGTTGGCGGTATAATGGCTCGTGTTGTCGGTATTATACGTCATGTCGTAATTGTTGTTCTCTGCCGTGTAGCCTTGGCTAGCTCTAGAGTCATGTTCCGCCGCCGCCTGGCCGTGATGCCCCTGTTGTTGTTGGGATTGTGGGTGATCAGGTCGCATCGCGGCTCCCACAGCTGAACCGATCAAAGCGGCCGTGTTGGGGTTAACATTTATATTAACCTGTGCTTGCCCCTGAATACTACCATAAGCCTGTACGCTGGCTGCTGCCGGAGGCGGAGGAGGCAGCTGGTTCATCACCATAGGGGGCCTTGCCATTGCCATAGGATACTGCTGTTGCTGATTGATCCCTGCCTGTGCATGAATTTGGCCGTTGAAGTTTGCAGAGACACCAGCGGCTAATGCAGGGTTATATGGTGCGGGAGGCTGGCCGTGGATGACTGGATGGTGTATCGGTTGAGGACGCACCGGTTGAGGGTAACCTGGCTGGGGATGTCCCGGTTGAGGATGTCCCGGTTGAGGATGTCCCGGTTGAGGATGTCCTGGTTGGGGATTTCCCGGTTGAGGATGTCCCGGTTGAGGATGGCCCTGTTGAGGATGGCCTTGTTGAGGATGGCCCTGTTGAGGATGACCCTGTTGAGGATGGCCCTGTTGAGGATGGCCCTGTTGAGGATGGCCTTGTTGAGGATGGCCCTGTTGAGGATGACCCTGTTGAGGATGTGCCTGGTGCTGGTGGCCTGGTTGTACTGGTCCTTGTTGAATGTGTCCCAATGGTGGACGCCCAGGCTGTAGCTGCTGAGGTTGTCCCTGTTGCATATGGACTGGCTGAGGGTTCGGCTGTGGGTGCGGTTGTACTTGCATTGATGGTGGCCTACCTGGCTGAAACTGCTGACCCGCTTGCACTGTGTGCTGTTGAGGGTGAGCACCTGGGGTGACGTGAGGCTGCGGTGGTGCTGTCTGCGCATGATTCAACTGGGGACGATGGGCATTCGCATAAATACTGCTGGCGATCTGAGCCCCAGCAACAGCATTGCCTCCAAACGACTCAGCCACTTCAAGATATTAAGTCAGCAATTCTCTCCTCCTTCCATAAAGATTGCTTGCAATGGGATTAGGATGCTATGGGTCTCCTGGAATGCGGTTGGATGCACTGAGAGACTTGGTCTTGAAGTATTGCATGAAGAGCATATAGTGAGAGGGGGGAGAGAAAGCAATCCAAATACTTACTGACAGCTCCTCCAATTGCCATGGTAGTCTGCTTGATCCCGGGGGATTTTAGCATCTTCTTTGCCCACTTCTTCATGCCTTTGCCTGCGTCCGTGAGAGCTGCGCCGGCGGGAGTAGAGCTGAACGATGCAGCACTAAATGACGCAGGACTGCTCGGCTTCCCGGGGGTTGGCGAAGCAGGAGATGTAACTCCTGAGCTTTGCACTGTTTGTTGTGTCTGATTTGGCGGCGGTGGTGGAAACATGCTCTGACCCGATGTCGGTGGTGTGCCAATAGTATGTTGCTGTGGTGTATGGGTATGAACCTGACTTTGCGCCAAGTGCGGCGCGTACGATGGCATGTGTTGTGTCTGAGAGTGATGTGGTGAGTGATGCGGTGAGTGATGCGCTGTAGCTTGGTTAAACCCGACTTGATTAGGATTTGGATAGGCTGAGGGAGCTGGTTGCTGTGGCTGCTGCGTCTGTGCCTGGAATGAAAGTGATCCAGTTGCCTGAGCCGAGTATGGTGATGCGCTGTTTTGAGCCTGCGGTGGATGGTGCTGCACTGTGGTTGCAGGTGTCGTCTGCATCATCTGTTGCCCAGCAGGAGCAGTTGCAGGCTTTGATGGATTATTTTGTACCTGCGGCGGGCCAGGTACTGGGGCAGGAGGTGAACCAATTTGCGACGGAAGTGGCGTTACCTGTCCTGGAAGCATTGGATACGGCTTCGATGGGGGTTGTGACTGGGAGGATGATTGATGTTGGGTATTTCCAGCTGACTGAAGCGGCGACCCATGGGAGCCGACAGGTTTACCATTGCTGGTCTGATGTATTTGAAGATGAGCTGGGGTGGGCGCGCCTTGGTTAGGGCTGATAGCAGATCCAGTACCTGGGCTCGACATACCATTCGTTGTGAACACTCCGTGCGAAGGGGTAGAGGCTTGTGGCATGTGAAGAGAGGCAATTGACTGGGCTGGTGACGAGACTTGACTCTGTAGCGGCGAAACAGGCTGTGTTGCAGGGGAAGAGTGATGGCTTGGCTGTGGTTGACCTTGCGCTTGAACTAGACCTAGGGCCTGATGTGCGACAGGTGGCCGAGATATAGGCTGTTGATTCGACGGTCCAGGAGTTGCTGGTTGTTGTAAATTCGGTCTCGGGGCAGAAGTCTGCGGATATCCGAATGATTGTGGCCTGGCTGCGGATTGTGCCAAAGCATTGCTCACCACGGTAGGTTGAGGAGATACCTGTGACGTAGTGGATGAAGTAGTAGGGGCTGAAGATAGGCTATTTCCATTCGACGGGACTGTCGTGGCCTGTTGTACATGAGGTGGTCGCTGGGCCAGATTATTCGCATTGTAGTTGAGAGCATTTTGCGCTATAGGGTGCTGAGCTTGGCCTACTCCTGCATTATGGCTTATCATAGATGGAGGGCGAGCTGCTGTTGCTGGAGGGAGCGTCTGCGCTTGGCTGGCAACATTGCTTTGAGGTTTCACGGGTCCTGGTGGCACCGACACCTTACCGGGGGGAGATGTGGTTGAGCTCCCAGCCTCAAATGACGGCTTCGGGGGAGGTGGACTCTGGAATGGAGCTCCCAGGACATTCAATGGCATATTCGTGACTGCTTGCGTATTCGATACATTTTGTGTAGCACCCGGGGATGGGGTGTTGGCATTTATCTGGCCAAAACTTATTGCATCTGGCACGGGTCTCTGAGGCTTGTTAGTCGTAGCGAGGGGCACCTGTGGAGATATCTTAGAGGCCCCTCCAGCTTGTTGCATACTCGAAGTTGGTTGTTGGTTGTTAGAAAACGGCGGCCTTGAACTAGCAACGACATCTGGCCGTTCGCTCGTAGGTCCATTAGTCGAAGTCGAAGTATGACTACCCGGCTTGGTGCTATCCGCGGGGGTCGCGTTGCTCGGAGGAACACTAGGGCCTTGGCCCGGCCCAGGGGTTGCTTGAGGCGTCATGGTACTGATAACCGAGATGACCTCAGATATATCATCATTTACGCTCTCAGTAGGTCTGTGCGAAGGGAGGCCGGAGTCCTGACCTTCAGGGGATATCGATGAGACAGCAGAACTCTTCGACGAGTGACGCTTGACAAGACTCAATGGGGCGACGACAGGGGCCGTTTCGTGGACAATGAATTGTGCCGGCGGGTTTACTTGTCCGGCATTAGGGTTGTGGGATGATGTAGTGGGTTGGGCTTGCTGGTTCAATAAATTTGACGCAGGCGGTATCTCATGAAAGAATAAGAAGCCAGGCGAACCGTTGACTTTGGGCGGCGACGCTGGGTTTCCAGGGAGGCGATCTGGCAGAGTATTGACCCTAGTCACACTTGGTCGGCCGTCGTTGATGGATGACGCTTGAACAGCTTGCTGAGAAGGGTGCTGTGTAATTGCTTGACTGTTACTGTTAATTTTCTGGCCTCCGAGATTCTCCGGCGTATCGGCAATGGGTCGTCGGCCGCCCGGCTTGAGAATAGACGGAGCGTGTGATAAACTATGAGTCCCAGCTGCCGATATACTCTCGTGTCTCGCTCCGGTCCCAGGTATGGGTAGTTGGTTGGACGGAGGTTGAGCTGGTTGCGGGGCTGCGGGAATTGACGGACCCCCAGGATTCGGTGGAGGATAATTAACGGATGCAGATGTCCTCGGGTCTGACGGCGGTGCTAAAGGATTAGGTACAACTCCTGGTCTTGGCGCCCCGATATTTCCATTGTGTTTCTGGTCGATTTCTCCAAGTTCGGTGTTTTGGGTTTGAAGAACAGATGTCTGCGGCAAGGCTATAGACGCATTACTTTGTGCTTGTGATTGTTGCTCCAAAGTGCCCTGTGTCGGTTTCCATGGCTGAAATTTATTCTGCTCAGCTTCCGTTTCCTTTCCGCTCTGAGAGATTGAGTTCCCAACTTCTGGGTTGGTGCCAGATGAACCGTTCTGGGATTGGGTCGCAGGATCGGCCTTCAAAGGCGGAAAGGAAAATGAAGCAGACACTAAGGGATATGATTCTACCGGCTGCGTTATGGGTTGCGATGGTTTTGGTTCAGGAGCTTTCTCATCCACAGGCGTCCGGTGTGTGGGAAGCTCTGCTGGTTGTTGGGGTACGTTGGTTTGAAGCTGCACAGGCATAGAAGGGGTCGCATCTAATTCGATTGGTGCCAGTTCCTCTGCGCACTTGACGGTTTCTTGTGTAGCAAGCTCAGCGATAAAGCCAACCGGCGACCACATCTGTGCTTCTCCCTCGGGGAGCTCGGCAGCGACTGGGTGCGAAGTGGAAACATTCAGCACCCGGTTTACACTGCCAGGGGATTGGTGAGTAACAGTTTCGCCTTCGGAAGGAGAATGTATTTGATTTAATGAAGCCCCGGGGCTTGTACTACTTGTATTCTCCTTCATTTTCTTGTTAGATGCGCCAGCTGCTCCATCATCATCCTCCTCCTCGTCGAGTGGGCTAACATCGGTGTAAGCCCCCGGGAAATACATGAAGCTGCTAGGATCGAAGTAACCAGTAGCGTTCATACCGTCTTCCTCCTCAATCGCGGCAATCTTTTTCTTTTGTCTTTTGCTGCCGCTACTCTTGGCACCGCCATTTCCGTCATTAGACCCTTCCGCGTTGTTGTTCTGCCTATGCTGCTGCTCGATTGCTAAGCTCTCTTCAGGAGTGAGCTCAAGTGGTCCCGTCCCCGTATCAAACATGAACTCTGCGAATTCATCTCCAGGGCGTGGAAAATGGTATTGTATTATGTCCGTTTCCTTATATCTATAAAACCAGCGCGTGCCGTCGTAGCCATCTTTCCATCCTTCCGGGAGAGTCGCCATCGTCTCTGATTGTTATGTCCACCGTGATGGAGCTTTCGTGACGTATTCTCTTATGATACAGGTACTGGAACGAGGTACGGATGTCTCGACAGGGCCAATGACAATAAGGTATTGGGACCGCGCGTGAAGAGGGGTTGGGTATCGTCCTGTTGGGATAGTAGCTGGTACTATCTATCTCTCCCAATGCACTACATGATATGCAGGTGGTTTCCTGCCGCTGCCGAACGGTTCTAGCCGATAGCTAACAAATGAAGGAGTCGAAGCGCGGGCTTGCTTGTATTTTTTGTCTTTGATGGCGAACTTGAAGCAAGTCTTAACAGCAGGTGGCAATGGTCCTTCAAACGCCAAGATGTACAAATTTAGAGTATGTTGTAGGGACTCGAAGATGAGCAAAAACAGCGAACGATAGGTAAGCTGGTTTCTACCCGACGTCAGGTTCAGTAGGGTCTCGGGGGGCAATCGCCTCAAGACTACATTACTCCGAGGCACAGGCACGCTGCCCAGCGCAAAACCCCAGGGAGGCTCTTCTAGCTAGCCCCTCTGACTCTGTTCAGCCGCAGACAGGGAAAGCCGTCGCGTAAAGAGGGAGCGTCGGTTGCAGCGCCAATCATGCTGCCCGAGATCTCGAATCTATTGGTTGGGGATTTTAGCGTGCAGGAGCTGAACTTGAAAGACCCATTCACTTGGGCCAAAATAGCAGACGGAAAGCGTTGCGCATCCCACGTCAAGAGCACAAAATATGCATGCAGACTTTTGACAATAGCATAATATGCTATATCGGCTATGCTTGTAGACACCAGGGCATGAGATACACGATACTAAGCAGTCGGTCGTTGACTGGATTTGCCTCAACAGAAGAAGTGCAAGAGGATGTACATCTGTAGGTACGTACGGTTACTACTATGAGTAAGGTCAGTATCCCGACCAGCGGGTACCCACGTCGTCCCCTGGTTGGTCAGGGCAGCGAGACCACGTGTCTTAGCGGGGCCAATTATCATATTCACTATCGCCTCGCTGTGCCATTTATTGTTCAACTGACTACATATAT
>Ga0247782_1000341_pt1 | contig 40702 bp, 26 predicted proteins | sample UWRJL019104C5_FD_179928 | JGI IMG/M metagenome (GOLD analysis project Ga0247782, IMG submission 179928) | Plant litter microbial communities from Arlington Agricultural Research Station in Wisconsin, United States - UWRJ-L019-104C-5 | ecosystem: Environmental > Terrestrial > Plant litter >...
TTAATGCTTTTTTTTTTGTTTTTTTTTTTTTTATAATAGCTTTAAAAACCTATACGTTTTTAAAGCTTAAAAACTATAATATATAAAACATAGATTTTATAAGCTATGCTTAATTTAAAAAGGTTTAAAAGTATATAAAGCTAATAAATAAAAAACTATAGCTTATATAAAAAAAAAAACTATTTTTAAATACTTATGCAAAAAAAAGTAATGCTAATAAGGTTATAAGTATAGCGCAACTAAGCACTAAAAAAAAAATAAACTATAAGAATAACATTATAATATATTTATAAAAATTTAAAAAAACAAATAAAATCTTTAATAAAAAAGCTAATATAAAAAAATATATATAAAATATAGTAGCTATATACTATTATAAGCTATACTTTAAAATTAATAAAACTATTAATAAGTAGTATAATAAACTATAAAGTATTAAAAAGTTTGCTTTTTTATTAATTAAGTAAAACTTATAAACTTAGTATAAGCAATTAATTAAGCTTATAAAAAGTATACTTAAAAACTTTATTATATAAGTATAAGTATAAAAATTAATAATATTTAAAGCAGTTAATAAAAAACTAAGCAATTTAAAGTTATTAAAAGCTTTATTTTTTAATTTTAAAGTTATATTTAAAACTTTATTATTAAAATAAACTATAGCTTATAAAATAATATATTAAAAAAAGCTAAGTTAAAATATAATAACTTTTATAAATATTGCTAATAGTTTTTGTTAATATACTATAACCTATACTTTTATAATTAATAAAAAGCTTATTAAAAAAGCTTTTTTTATTTATAACTTTAAAAAGTTAGATAATAAAAATAAAAAAAACATATCTTTTTTTAATAAAAATTAAGCGCTTTTAAAGAAAAGCTTATAAAGTAAAAGCTAAAAAGGTTAAAAAAAAGGTAAAAGCTGTAGCAAAAGTTAAAAAAGCTTAAATATTAACAAAAGACTTAAAGCTAATATTGCTACTTATAAGGCCTGCTTAAGGCTGTACTTACTTATAAAGTATTAGTATATTTTTTTTAATATAGCAGCTAATTAGTAAAAGCTTATAACAAATATAAAGCAATAAATTAATTAAAATTTTAAAAAAAAGCTTAAGCTAGTTAAAAAAGTAAAGCAAACAAAAAAAAAACAAGCAAAATAAAAAGTTAACAAGCTTTAAGATTAACTTTTAAAAAAAATTATAAGTTTTTTATTAATAATATAAAAATTAGTATTTATTGCTAAATAAAGCAAATACTTTTTAAAAAACTTTGCAATTTTTAACTTAAAAGCAACTTTTTATATATTTAATAAAATAGCTTGTTTTTTTAACTTTAAAAAAGTAATAAAAAATAACTTTATAATAATAAAAAACTTAGTAATTATAGTACTAAAATATAAAAAAGTTAATATTAATATATAAGGCTTAAAAGGTTTTATAATTATAAAGCTAAAAAATATAGCTTATTGTTAAGATTTTTTAATAAATATTGTTTTTTTATAGTAACTTTAAAGCTATAGCTTTTAGTAAAATATAAAGCTTATGCTATTAGTTTTAAAAAAGTAAAAAAGCAATAAAAAAATATGCAAACTTTAAAACAGGCTTAGCTAATATGTTTTTAAACATTTGCTTTTTTACTTTTTTAAAAAAGTGTTTTATGCAAAAAAAAACTGCTTTAATAGTTATATAAAAAAAAAGCTATTATAAGCTAACCTTATAAGTTAGCATTTTTGTTTAGGCTATTTAAGCTTAAAATTACTAAAGCAAGTTATATAACATTTTAAAAAAGTAAAAATTAAAATATTTTTTAAAACTAAAATTAAAACTAATAATTGCAAAGCTTACGCCCTAGCTAAAATAAAACAGCAAGTTTAGCAAAAGCTAAAAAAGCGCTTTTATAAGCTAAAAATTTAAATAGCTATTAATTTTTATAATTTTAAAAAAATAACTTACTTAAATAACTTAATAATGTTTATAACTAATTATTATTTAAAGTATATATAAAATTATTATTTTAAAAATAAAAAAACTAAAAGTATAATTAAAGCGCTAACTTGCTTAGTTAAGCATATTTATAACCTTTATAATATAAAAGTAAAAATAATTAAGTATAATAATAAGGTTTTTTAGTATAAAAACAAGCTTAAAAAGATGTGCAAAGCTTTTTTAAATTATATAATTTGCTTTAAGCTTTTTGCTACTAATATATAAAGCTAAAATAAAAGCGTAAAGTGTTTAAAAAGTATAATAAAAAAAAAGGCCTGCGCTATAAAAATAAAGTTAAAACTGCTTAATATACTATAGCCTAAGTTTTTTAAAACAGCTATTTACTTATATAATAAAACCTTTAAATATATTAATAATTAATAGTTTTTTTATAAGCGTTTTTATAATTATTTTATAAAAAAAAAAAGGCTAATAAAAAGCAAAAAGCTAAAGCTAGCATACTTTTGCAAAATAAGCATTAAAGCTTATATAATAAAAGTATTAAGCTAACTTAAAAAAAACTATTTTAATAAACTTTATTTAAAAGCTTAAATAAGCTACTTTATTAGCTATAATTTAATTAATATTTACTAAGTATAAAACTTTATAATAAAAGAAGTAAAATTAACTTATAATATAATTTTTAATAAAAAGTTTAAATATAGCAATGCTATAATTGCTAAAAACTATATTAAAACTATTTTAAATAAAGCTTTTACTATATTAATAAGTAAGCAAAATAAGCTTAAAATATGCAAAAAAACTATAAATATATATTTTTAGTTAAATAAAAAAGTTATGCTACTTATATTAAAAAAAAGTAAATAAAAAGTTAAAAAATTTTAAAATTAAAATATAGCTAAGTTAACTTAAAAAACTAATTATTTTATAAAGTATTTATAAAGTAATAGCAACGCTAGCTTTTTAATTTTTTTTAATTTTTTAATGCTAACTGCTTTTTTTTTAGCTTATATTATAAATGCTAATTTAAAAAATAAGCGCTTTGCTTATAAAGTATTAACTATAGTTGCTTTAAAATACTTAGCTTATATTATAAATGCTAATTTAAAAAATAAGCGCTTTGCTTATAAAGTGTTAACTATAGCTGCTTTAAAATATTTAGCTTGCAGCACAAATGCTAATTTAAAAAATAAGCGCTTTGCTTATAAAGTGTTAACTATAGCTGCTTTAAAATATAAAAGCAAAGAAAACCTTTTTATTTTTTATATTAAAGTTAATTATTAGCAAAAATATTAAAAGGCTATGTTTAATGCAAAACGCTTAAGTATTATAATTAAAAGTTTTTATAATAAGCTAGTAAGCAAAAAAAATATAAAAAAGCAGCTAAATAAGCTAGTAAACAAAGTATAACTATATTTGCTTAACACTAATAAGTATTAAAAAAAGCTTAATAAGCAAATTTTTAAAAAAAATAAAGTATATAAATATAAGTTATTTTTAATACTATATACTTATAAAGACTTAAATAACTACTTTATAAAAAAAAGTTTTTTTAAAGCTAAAAAAGTTTACTTATAAAGCTATAAAAAAATAAACTTATAAAATAAAGTAAACTAAAAAGTTATAAATAACTACTTTATTTTAAAGTATATATAAGTTTATACTTATAAGTTTAATAAGCATAAGTACTTTATTAAGTATAAAGCTAAGCTAATAATATATAATAACTAATAATTTATTAGTAGTACTAAAAAAATATATGCTTTAATACTAGCTAAAAAGTTATTTAAAACTTTTATTACTATTATAGCTTACTTTAACTTAAAGTTAAAATAATTTAATATAGTTAATGTTTTTATTAATGCTAAACTTAAAAAAAAAGTATATATAAAAATGCTACTAAGCTATATAAAAGCTAAAACTATTTTAAAGCTAAATAAAGTACTTTATAAACTATAAAAATTGCTTTTATTTTAGTAAAAAAAGCTTACTTTAACACTTATATTAATAAGCTTTAAACTAGTTTTATATAAGCTTTGTTGCTTTAGCAAAAATAAAGTACTTATTTTTGTTTATATTAATAATATAGTGCTTATATATTATAAAAAAAATATATAATAAGCTATTAATACTATATAGCAATTAGCTACTTATTATAAACTAACTAGTAATAAAAACTTTTAATAGTTTTTAAGTATAAAAGTAATTAAAAATTATTTAAAATAAAAAATTTAGCTTTTGTAAGCTTTATATATTAAAAAAATTAGTAAGCTAATAAAGCAAAAAAGTTTAAAAAACAATATGCTTTTTTAAAGCTAAAAGTTATGCTTATATAAAAAGTTAGCTACTTATTAAAAAAAATATTTTTATTAGCGCAAAATAAAGTTTATAATATATATTATAGTTATAACTTGGCCTAATATTGCTTTTGCAGCTTTTAAACTATTATAATTTAATATAAATTTTAAGCTAGAATACTATAAAAAAGCTAACAAAGTGTTAAGCTATTTAGCAAAAACATAATATTTATATTTTAAGCTTAAAAAAAGCAATAGCTTTATTATTGCAAGCAATTTTTTTTTTATTAATAACTTAAGTAACTAAAAAAGCTTGCAAGCTTATATAATAGTACTATTTAAAAAAGTTATAAAGTAGCAAGCTAATAAACAAAATATAGTTATTATTTTTATAACTAAAGCAAAGTTATTAGCTTTATTATAAGTAGTAAAAAAAGCAATATTTATTAGTTAACTTATTAAAAAACTTAGTATTAGCTTTAATAAAAATTATATTATTATTTGCTATAATAATAAGCAAACAATTAGCTTAGTTATAAAAAAAATAGCTATATTAAAAACTAAACTGTGCTATATTAATATATATAATTACTAGTTGCGCTAAAAAGTTAAAAAGTAAATAATATAAGTAAAATATATACTATTTAATAAAATAATTATAAATAAGCTTATTAAGCTGCTACTAGCTATAAAATAAAATTATTTTTTAAAGCAATTAAATATAACTAACTTTAAAAAAACTTTAAAAGCAAAAAAGTTAGCAAACTTAAGTAATAAAAATATATTAGCTTAAAAAAACTTTTTATAAAATAGCAAAGCATATTAATAAGTAAATTAGCAATATTTTGCTTATAAAAAAAGCAAGCTGTTATATTTTTTATTTTTAAAAAAGCTAAATAGCAAAAAATTAAATAAAATAAATTATATATTACAGTAAAAGTGTTTTAAAACCTAGCAAACTATTTAGTATAAGCGATTTTTTAATATTAATAAGGTTAGCAAGCTAAAATTAAGTAGTTTTTTAACTATTTAGCAATATTAAAAGTATTTAAAGCAAAAAATAAAGCGTTTTTACTTTAAAGGGGTGTATTAAAATAATGCTAAAAAGTATAGCTACTAAAAGTAATAAAAACAAAGCACTAGGGCTACTTAAAAGGTAGGCCTTTTTAAGTTTTAAGCTTTATATAATAAATTATATAAAAACTTAAAAAATAGAAAATAAGCGGTTAACAAGAATATATATTACGACATTATAATTAATTAATCTTACGTTATTTGTACAGTAATTATAGTGATATCTTGCTTAATTTTAACAAGAATAATGCAGGTTTGGCTCTTAGGTTGTGCTATTGTTGTGAACGGACGAAATGGGGAAGATTGGCAAGGGCGCTTTTGCTCTACCTGGGTACCTGCCAGGTAGTCCTTGGGCACTATCTCTACCTAGCATGCACTACCTGACTAGCTGTAGGTACCTTAGCTCTACAGCTGGACCAAGTACCAGTGCAGCATCTACCTACATACTATGTATAATAGCAGTCTTTAGGTGCCTCCCTCGCCCACTTGTGGGGCTATTAGTTGGAGAAATGCACAAACACAATGAGCACCCAAATGGAGTCGGGCCCAGAATTTCAGAGAACCATGACGAATTCATCTAACTAGGCAAATCCACAGTAGTAGCTTCTAGGTATAAGCTTCTATTGAAGATACTGTACAAGTCCACAATCTTCACGATGAGCAAATTTAGACTCAACAAAGAGGTCGCATTGAGGCCGCATTGAAGCTGCATTGATGGCCGAGCTTCTACTGAGGTACTGGTCTAATAACTAGATAAATGCCTACTATCTTAATTCCTAGTATCGTCAATGGAATTTTCATCGTTCGGAGGCACAGTTGCCCTAGAAACATTTCCCAGCAATGTACTTCCAGGCAGCTCCCCGCGTCATATTTAAACTGCGACGAAGGATGCCCATAGCCCAGTTCTCACTGGCAGCAACAGCGCTAGAAAGGTTGTGCACCATTGCCTATGGACAACAGTTATAGTTAATATTTTACTAGGTATGGGTCTAACTCCGTGGATGGGCGCTCGTAGAGTATGACTTCTCGTCGACGCTTGTGGGTTTTGTGGGCGAATTCTGTTCGACAGAATGAACTCTTGGGTTGTTATGGACCGTCATGGAGATCTTTTCATCCCTTGAATTTGGCCAGTGTATCCTGTGAATAGGTCAGCAATAAGCTGCGGATGAAATTGGATGCACTTTCGTGGGACATACAGGTGTGACCTTTCGGATACTCTTCGCACTGATATTTCTGTCCCCCACCTGCTTCGACTCAATGGTAGCCTCCTTGATCAGCCTGGAGTGACATATTAGAGGGTCTGCTTCGTTGGGATAAGTTGCTCGAATCAATTGACTTAGCGCACGTTTGCATGAAAAGTATATAATCAAGGAAGATCTGTTAAGGTCAACGTCAATTGTTGAACGCGTCAATACTCGCGACACGACGACTGATCTTGTACTTACCATGACATCCACATTTCTACTGACATTGCACTTTGAATGCGCCTTGACGATCTTCTTTACCGTCGCCCGCGGATACATCTTCTGTCCGGGTGCCATGGTTTCGAATCTGTACCTGAATAGGCGGCTTCAACAAGCGTCGCAGGCACAAGCAAGTAGGCGTTGCGATAAGGTTTTGTTGACTTGGAGGACGAGATGCGATACCCTACTGAAGATTATCTCAGTGATCAGACGCCCTCATGGTGCATGTGTGTGTGGCTTAGTTGTGGCTTAGTTGTGGCTTAGTTGTGGCGTATGCATCTAGCCGTCAGACTGGGGGTAGAACACCCATGAGAGACGTCTGAGTACTCGATATCAAAAAGTCGATTTCAGGTGTACAGGCCCCATACAAAAAAAAGAATACCTCGGCCGTCACTACGCAATAACAAAATAACAAAAATATTTAAAAATATTTTAACAACGCTCGGGGCTAGATAATTAACTTAAGTATACATATATATGTATTATTACATAGGTATAGTATAATATGCGCGTTTTCTAAGCCTCGACGTAAATTTGATTTCAGGTGTACACATAAAAACCAATCTGTACATAGCTACAATATTGCCCCCAAAAATGCAAAAAATAATCGGCCAACGTCCGGACCTACATACTACGCATGCCTAGGTCCGAACGTTGGCCAATTATTTTTTGCAATTTTGGAGGTTTGGTCATAGCCAAGGGGGGGTTGGCTAGAGTACTTGCGTACTGGTTTGCCTGCCAACGGACCTATCAAGTACTCAGACCAGTTGGTGGGTCCTGCACCCCTTACAATGCCTAATTACATACAGTTAAGCAATAAAACAATGTAATAATTGGCCCACCTAACTGGTCTGAGGTCTGAGATAAACTGAAGACTGGACCGCGCCGCCCCGCGTTGCTCTGTTAGGTAACTACTGTAGATAGGTACTTAAGCAAGCACCATGCACAGCGTCTAAGATCCAATCGGGCATTTCGACAGGTGTGGGGACAGAGAAGTACATCTGTACATCTGCACCGTGTCCCGCACGAGATACGCCGGCCATCTGAGTGTTCTCCACTCTTAACGACGCCGAGCGACCAGAGTATCAAAACAGAGGGCACCAAACTACTACTTTTCTCCAATGTGCCCGACCGCGTAACGGGTGGACAACCGAGAGCATGGCACTCCATTGCCGGTGCATGATATCATAGCATCTGTGACGATCTGTGATGGGCATTTTACCGTCTTTAGCATGTAATCCAACCTTCCAACTATTCTTTCGCTGTGTCAATTGGAGAATCATTTGTTTCGTTTGCTCTCGATGCGCGCTTAGCCAGATAAATTGAACGTCTTCTCTAAGTATCTATTACAACTTAGACTGTCCGTTCTCCTCTCTCTCGCACTCCGCCGAATATATGAATTTGTCTTTCCAATTTCTACATATACCACTAAGGGCGTTCAAAGTCAAATGAGTGCACTGCCGACCATTTGACGCTCTCACCGGAGACCATCCTCCGAAGCAGACATATCCCTTTATCCCAGGCTATGGACGTACTATGGACACATTTCCCCATCTAGGTAATATCTCATGGTATTATAACAACTATAGAGGAAATGGAACCTCATCCCCAGTTTCTTTCTCGGCAAGTTAACCGCCATGATGTTACATACAGCACACACAACCGATTCCTGGGGTGCTGGACCCCACCTTAACATCGACTTCAGCCGCTTTACTGACCTTGGCAAATTCACGTCCAGCTGGTAAGGCTGATTTGCCAAAACTCCTGAATTAATATACGTGGGAGCGGAGAGATGCTTTATCTGCCTATCACTGTCACCCAATTACCAAGACATGTATGAGCACCGTCGCAGTCACTACCGAGAGTGGCTGACGAAGTGATGATTAACCAACAAGGGATGGCGAACCCGACGGCGGATAAAAGCTCCATCCTCCGTGGAATAGCCAGCTCTCGGACCTTGTGACAGACGATAATCCAGGGTATAAAGCCCAGCCACTCGCCGAAACTTAGACATTGCCTTCACTCCTATTTCCACAGCGCCGGGTTTCTTGATTATACATCACTTCGTTATGGGTCTTCTACAGATTGCTGCTGCCTTTTTGGCTCTGACTGGAACTGCCTTCGCGGCCCCAGCAACGCCATCCGCCCAGTACTGTGATCCAGACTCGACTGTGTGCTATTCGAGCAGCACGGTTGGAATCGCCGCCATCTCCTACAGACTCGCCATTCCGAACGTGACCGCCAGCCCGTTCGATATTCTGCTTCAGATCGTTGCGCCCAAGACAGCTCAGTGGGCCGGAATTGCCTTCGGTGGGCATATGATCAACAACACGATCGCTATTGCGTGGGCCAACGGCAATACTTCTGTGATTTCTTCTCGCTGGGCAAGGTAAGGGTTATGCAAGCCACTGGCTTTAGAGAATACGCTAACGACTTGTCCATCAAGTGTCCATGAGATCCCAGAGCCGTACGATGGTGCAGAATACACTGTACTGAAGGGTTCAGTTACGAATGAAACGCACTGGACTGTGACTGCGCTCTGCAAGGGCTGCTCTTCCTGGGTCCACGACGGTGGCTCGAGGACGGTGCTGGACCCCAACTCCCCGTCTATCAATCTCGCTTGGGCCGCTTCGCCTTATCCCGTCGGCGACCCCGCTGATAACTATACTATGCTCGCCATTCACTCCGAGCATGGGACTTTCAATCTCGATCTTGCTGCAGCCAAGACAGATAATTTCGACAGCTATCTGCGAACACTAACACCATAAGTTGAGGGCCTGGGTTGAGAGCCTAGTATGGGTTACTCTATGATCTATTGCCCCTGTACGAAGTAGTTGTGTCGAATTCATGTCTATGACTTTTGTATATAGGTGTGTCAAATTAGCCGAGTACCGAAATATGTTCAATTGAATATCGTCACAACATGCCACTGTCGCGGTCCCATACATATAAACTGTGTACGAGGTCACGGCGCCCGACCTGCTACGTTCTGCTTTTGGTAGTGTTGTGGGTTAGCGTTGCAGTTCTGGCCCGTGACAAGGCCTTCTACTTCTGCGTACCGCGTAACATTGGCCAGACATCAACTCCACGCTACATTATCGAGACGGCCGTTTTACAAGGATCAGTTGGATCACTCTTAAAGGCAAGCTATGATTAGCACATCCTAAGAAACGCAAGTAACCACGTGATTGGGTTTAAGGGGTGTTGCCAAGACAGGGATTCTCTAAACTTAGGAGACACCTTTCACTGCCTATTCATTGCATGAAGATCGCACAACAAGAAGACAAGCACCTGACTATCTAATACATTATATAATTACAGTAGAACATGAAGCATTAATTTCAAGGTTTCAGGATAATTTCATTATCAATTATCTAGTGTTTCCGGACTACTAAGGTTATAAGGTAATAGCCATCTAATCACATGGCCTACCATCTGGTTATAGTTGTCTTCATCAGGCGCTTCCACCAAAGCACCCACCAGATCAGGAAACCGGTCCTCGAATCTAGAGGCTAGTCTCTCCGCTTCTCGAGCTTGATTCTCGCATAGTAACTGGATCTGTGTCACTTGCTCAATAGTGTCTCGAAAGGCTAGTCGTTCTCGCTGATCGTGTTCGTCGTCACTGTGCATACTTCTCAAAGTGCTCGAGTAACTCTCGTTATCTTCTCTAGTGCTCTCAGTCTCGTTCCCTTCTCCATCTCTTTCTCCATTTCCTTCCTCATCTTCTCCATTGTCTTCTTCGTCATTCTCCTGACCTTGTCCTCTCTGGGCAAGCCATTAATTTACCATGCCCGTGGGGAAATTTAATAGTCTGTTAATTATCTCGTGTGCGGCTATCAAGGATTTCATGAGCTCCTTCATAGTCAACGTAGACATTCTCAAACATCCTCATCTGCTTAAAAACAGCTCGGTTTGTGTCTTTGGGGTATACCCTATGGTCCCTTCATTATTGGAGCAGCCGAACCAAGCACCCAAAACAGGCATATTCAAGGTTCATCTCCGGCTCCTTATTATTCTTATCATACCTCTTCCGTAACCCCGTAGCTTGTCTCGCAGCGCATCGCAGTTGTAGACACGCATCTGCCTGCCAGCTACGAGAAGGAAGGAAGAGGTACGACATCAATACCCCGGGCGCGGTTGTAGCGGCTCATCCACACCGAGCCCCTACCGCGCATGCTGCCTCTTCCGCTAGAGTTATGAGGAGGCGGTGCGCCCTAGCCGCGGCCCCGCCCCCGGCCCTGTCCCTGTCCCTGCTGTGGCTGTCCTTGCGGCTGCTGGACCTGTAGAGCCGGACCCGCGACTTGCTGAGGTTGTTGTGCGTGCTGGGGCGGCGGTTCGACGTCTAGGGTCGCTTGGCGGAGGGCTCCTCCAAGGGGTGTGTGCCGAGCTCCGTATTCGATGAGGAGCTCTTGGAGCACTGCAGGCGCCCGTCCCTGGGGGTCTAGGATCCGGAGATATTCCCGGACCAGCTGCTCGCCTCGGCGAATTTCCTCCTGAGTAGGGGGCGCCATCTCTCTTGGTTCTGTGTTTGGTCCTCGGGGTTTTGGCGGAGGAACTTGGAGCGTCTTGTTAGATCAGGCGGTTATTCCCGATCTTGGTGTTGGTGGTTCCTGTGAAGATGGTAAGCTTCCACCTACATTAGAAGAGCTTCTTAGGTTGTGACTTACGAGTTGGCGTTTTTGCAACGGAAATGAAGCTCAAGTCTTTGATCTTGCGAACTCGGTTATTGTCTGGAGATAACTTGTTGCGTGTTGTTCGTGTGTGAACTTCAGGAAAAAGAGACTCCAGGAGGGCGAAGAAGTGTCCTTATATAGATTTTTAAAGAGGCTGGGTCTGCAGCCTCGCATGGACCAGGTGTCACTGGCCTTGCCATGAGGGTTACTTGCTCATGGAGTGTTTGTGGTGTAGATTCGAAATGTTTGCCAACCACTGATATTTTCATCGCTTGGAAACAAGAGGGAAAACGCGCCGACTCGACGGTAGTTCCCACCATCTCAGCAGGAGTTCTCGGCTCAATCGAGATATTTAATTATTATATTGATTGAAAGAACGCGTTTGCTTTTTTCTGGACAATCATATGACAATTTTTCGACGCTTACATCTTGCATAGACAAATAATTATATGGGACTGGAGTAAAAAAATGACTGGGCGTCCTGTCAAACTTAGCTCGCAGACTCGAGGGTTTGCTAGAAAAGGTCAATAGATAATAATAGTAGGGAAATATATGAATGGGATTAAGTTTGTAGTGCAGATGTAATTAATGATCAATTTAGATAGCCATATTGTTTTTGTAGTACCTGGTTATCGCTAAGGTACCACTTTACGGGTGTAGAGCACATCTACCTGCTTCCCTTGCCCCAGGGCTCAGCTTGTTTCTTGCGTAGAGCTTTTGTTACGATTATAATTATTACAGTAAGAATTCTTTCTCATACTAGCTTACTTGTTTGAGAAGCTTTGTAAACTCATTCATGTAGTCAGTGGCCAACGTCATTTTGTAGGCGAGTGATTATCAGTATTGTTCGGGTTTAACCTCCCTTCGTTGATTATGGAGTAAAATAAGAAGGTCAACCCAACTTCTGAGGCCGAATTTCAGACTTTATAGAAGAAACTTCTCTACTCTAGTTGTCCCAGAGACATTAGAACTGATAACTAAAAGATTGCTGATTGTACAAACGTTAAGCAAACCATCACAAACTGGTGTAATAAGAGGCTCTGACACATATCCAAACCTCCATCCTAGACTTCTTCAAGTTAGGTAGTTAGCCACTGTTTGTATGAAGAAGTTAGTAACGCTTGCGCTCCTTAGATTTTTCAATACAGCTAGCACGAAGTTCCCTCTTCGTATCCACCCAATTCTCTATGTTTGCTCGTTATCCTGAGAGTATATTGTCAAACAGCAAAGCTGTTGTTATATACATACCGGCAATAGCAATAAAAAAGTGAGAGTAAAACAGTCTGTAGGACCAAGGGAGCTTGTTTATTGGCTTGGTCTGTGATCATTTGAGTAACAATCCTAGATCTGTTGTTGTGCAATCAACCTTTAATTTATATTTTTACCAAACATAGTTAAAGTTGACTCACTAGATCAAGTCGTCCCGTGGCTAACACAATTAGCATCCTATCACTGGCCCATTTGTTACGGACAAAAGACGTCGCTAATCCTGCGTAGGAATTAACGACGTATATTCTACGTGACATGAAGCGTAAATTAGGGGAGGAGAAGTGGTAAACCCCTATCAGCAGGATGATGCAGCACATCTATAACATACTGGGATTGTCGTCTATTGCAGCCTGTTAATTCCGGCATACTTTTCCATCCAGTAGGGATAGCTAGGTTACGCCTGCAACGGCAAGGTTCCAGATGTATACCTAGTGAGCGCAGCTACCACTGCCATCCAGTGCAGAGACATCCAGATTGGACAAATATTAGAGGACAAGAGTAGTTTCTTAACTAATCTGGACTCGTTGAAATTGGCTGCCTATACACTTTGCCCTTTTCATCCTTTACTCTTTAAGGTATAGAAGGCTAAAGGGATATAGATAAAAAAACAGCATATTCTCTCAAGTCATAGAATATGAGAATACAAAAGAATAAAGAGAAAATGCATCAGCCGTGAATCGAACACGGGGCCCATCGATGGCAACGATGGATTTTACCACTAAACCACTGATGCTGCTTGGATTAATGCAGGTCCAGAAGTGACTCGTGTTGACTTGACCTGCGATGTGAGGTATATTTGAGCTACATATTCTGGACTTCAGAACTTTTATTGAGTGGTCATAATCGGCCCGACCATGGCTGGTGTTCCCACAGTGGGACCTGAGCTGCCGGCTGCTTCAACGTGGGGCGTCAGTAAGCAGACTGAGCAGAGGTCCGCGATCGGAGACAGCATAACCGGACATATGAGCTCTCATTTAGACTTCTGCAGAGATGATAAGTTGGTGAACCACATGGTCATTGCTTTATTATGTCTCCTTCAATCGGGACCTGGTCTAGAGAGCAGATAAAATCGTGGGGCCGGCGTAAAGTCTATTAGGGTTTGGTTGATCCTAACTCGCCCACGTGGGCACAGCAAGAGTTTCACCTGATAGCCTAGACACTTTTAGCAAACCCAGCCACAATCGAACGGTTTCCACCGGCTCTAGCCTGCACGAGCACTCTGCTCTTGGTCGCCTTATTCCCGATGAGGGTTGCGACTTCGACATCGTCGTCTGATGACAGACCAAGTTGACCTTGAGAACCAAAGCCTGACGAGTAGGCGGCTCCAGACTTGTCAATAAAAATGGTATGGTCTGACCCGCAGGCGACGTAGACCGCTTGTTTAATATTTGGAACAGCAGTAGGGCGCAGGCAAATACGGGGTCTGCCCCCCTCGTCGCATCGTATGTGCTTTTCATCCTGGATTTGCTCGGGAGTAAATGCTATACCGAGCTGACAGTTCTACTTTCCCCCACACAAAACATTGACCGCTAGCTGTAACCGCGGCGGAGTGTTTGGAACCGCCAGCCAGAGTCGTGATCTCTCTCTGGCAAAGATGTGGGATTTTCACAGGAGAGGGTAGAAATGCTGAATCGCCGCCGGCCGTCTTTGGGTCTCCAGCTTGACAAAAATATTTAACCCCCAACCCCAAACAATATCCTGCCGGTCGATAGCAAAAGAATGGTCATCTCCAGATGCTATATACTTAGCCTTGCCGCAGCAGACTCGGACCTGACTTGGCACAAAAGAGTCCTAATGTCGGCCGAAGAGATGACGGCCGAATTGATTCTGTTCGTTATAGCCCCAGGCCCAGATATTGCCCTTGGTGTCGAGAGCCAGTACATGGTTACATCCGCACACGATCTGGGTAATCTCTGGGATGCCTCGAATCCGAATAGGTGTTTCTTATGTTGTAATGATTTTACCATCTGCATCGTACCCGAAGCAATGTTTGCCATTAGAGTCCTAGAGTGATAATACTTAGCATTTCAAAGTACTAGTAATATTAGACTTTCCACGTTGGTAAGAACTTGATCGACTTACGCGGAATGAGCCCCATCCGTAGACCAACCCAGTATCAATAAGTACAAAGCTGCAGTTATCTCCAGCGGCAACCTGTGAAAACCGGCTGCCGGGTAGGAAATGTCTCGCTGGAATCTCCATAGGGGTGGACTCAAGAGGATTCAGCCCTTCCTCATCCTCATCGGCTGATTTGGCATCGACGTCGCGTAGGCCACCCTCCCAGTCCGTGTTCCTTCCAAGCGCCTTGCTATTGTTTACCCCCCAGGTGATAATTTGATTTTTTGCGCTCAATGCGACGGTATGCATCCCACCGCAGGCAAAGTCAACAATGCGATATGCAGTTGGACTGGTAGGATCGAGAAACGGGTTCAAGACAGGCCTCAGAGCCTCCTTTCTCTTTGGACCAAGGCCAAGCTCGCCATTCTCACCTTCGCCAAAAACAAGAATATCTAGGACTTGCTTGTGGAACTTGGTTGATTACAGGGGGCGAAGCAGGAAGTTCTGACTCTTGAGGCTGGGCCAGGCGACTTTTGGCTTGATCCCTTTGGGTCCGGCTGATCTTCGGTATTTTGCTGGGTTTGGTGTCTTCAGCACTGGAGGCTGGGCCTTTCTTTCTACCTCGAAGTCTTCTTCTCCGGGATGTTTGAGGCCATATACTATGACCGATGGATCTTATGAACTCTATCGGAGTCCGTAGCTCTGAAACTTGACTCTAGGGGAAGCGCTTCAGATACTTACTACGGCGTGAGTTGAGTTGCCAAGCTGCTCTGCCGGTTCGCTAGCTTATACCAGAGCCGGAGGGGGTGCGGTGGTGTAAGTTTGGACGCGATATCGGCTTTAGGAACATGGCTAGGAGCCTGGTCTGCCTCTTCGGCCATCCTCGATTTGAAGGCGAGGACGCTTGGGGCTACTACCCTAGATAGCAGGTAGGGAGGAGGCATACGATGTGATTCGAGCTAGTCCCAATTTGGAACATCTGTATCTAGGTTGACCTGCACGAGTCAGCACAGACAACTTGTCGAGCATCACTTTCCAAAGGAAAGAAGTCTGTCAATCACAGCATTTGACTCTCTGAAGTTGCACTTGGCGTGAAAAGAGCATCGTACCTAAATTGATACTCGCCGACTCTTTACCTCTGCTGCCGGAAGATGCCTGGGATTGTAGCCAGCTGCTGTCTGCATGCAGACCCCCAAAGTCAATCAACTGGGGCGAGTTGGCAATGATCCTGTTCGACTCATGTCCCTGACTCCGGCCAGCGAAATCATCTATCCGATGCAGAGGTGGTTAAGTTAGATCCTTGTTTATAGTAAGATGATGATCGTTCATTGGATACCGTGAAGAAACAAGCACATCATGCGATCAGCTACCTGACTTCTGTACAATGTTGTGTTAGCAGCATTTTGAGGGCCTACCGCTGTACGTTGATCTATTGAGTAGGCTGCTTTGAAAGACTTTGACGGCGTCCATTTGATTGAGGAACAAATACTTCCGTATGGCTATGAATTCAACTGCATCGCAGATATCAGTAGCTCAGAGCAAGGAAAGTATGAAGCGCTTACTGCAGACCATGAAGCCTGGGTCCCGGGGCTGAGATGCGTTCCCTGAGGACGCAGCCATCATTCATATGTCGTCAACTTAAGCGAATCTCTATAGAGCGAACAGTGCGATAGGTATGCATGCGGCTGATGATCCTTCATTTACACTACTGGCGATAACCAAATCCTCTTTCTCTTGCTCAGAGCATGCTCGCGCAGAGTGCAAGGAAGACAACCCTGGCGAAGGCGTTCTTGCAGCATGCCGCCAATCGGTCAGCTGCTAACCCAGGCGGCTACGGCGCCAAGCTATCGCATCTTTGAATCTTTACATAAGAGCCGGAACCTGGCCTTGCCCATCGTCAACAAGGGTGATATGTCCCCGTCCTTTCTTCCCTGCGATCTCAACTATTGACTCCCAATAGACAAACTATAGCCTCACATAGCCAACATGTCTCAGTCCTCCTCCATTGTCTCTCAGACCATGCGGTCTATGTTGCTAACCAAGAATCGCGAGATCGAAAAGCAACGGGACAAATACGAGTCCCTGAAAAATGAGGTGCTTGCTGCGGCTGAAGAGCACCCGGACAACATCCGCAAGCGAATCAAAGAGCTTCTACGTGGTGCTCGTAAACTCTGTGACGCCGGCTTAAACCTTCAAAATCCAGTATGGAACATCGACCTGTGGCTCCAGCAATCCAGCTATGACGCTTCTATACCACATCAGCAGCTTCAGTCGTATGAGGCATTTCTCCGCTCCAAACTGGAGGTGAAAAGCCGGAAACTCGGCTTGGCCCACTTGTACTCTCGACTTATTGCTGAGTGGCTGGATCCGTCGACTACTCCTATAAGCGTCGCGCCTGTTCCCGGCGATGAACAATCACTTATGGTCGCCAACCTTCAAAAGGAACGAATCCAAGAACTTCGTGACAGGTTCGAAGAGGTTGTGTATACGCCACTCGAAATGGGTGAAGCTAGGATCGAGGAATATCTGCGAAATATGTTCAGCATTGACCATGCCAGCAGCCTTGAGTCGCTCAGGTGCCATGTCGGGAGAGATGAACAGCGCTTGTTGGAGAAGGAAGAGCCATTCAACCAGGATACCCTGCGTTGGTGCGTCAATGGATTGCTCGCGCAGGATCTCCTTAGCGAGGAGAAACAAGCCATTCTGCGGGAGTTTAAGGCCAGCCCAGCTGTTCTTAACGAGATAGCCGACGTTCTTAACATACGATTCGCCGACTTCGATAACTGGTCCTGGCAAGCTGGGGAAGGAGGCATACCTGTTCTGCCACGACCGCAGCTGAATGGCAAATATCGAATCTGGATGGACGAAGATGTGTTGCAGGCCATATTTATCCACTATATTGGCATTATGAACTGCGTCTATCTCAAAGCTAGCTTGATTAAATTAGTGCAGTCCGAAGAAGGTCCATGGAAATGGAGCACTAACGACACCTTGAATAGCTCTAGTATCGAACGTTTGAGGTACGACTTCTTCTGTGGGAAGGCATCAGCGATTCGTTACTCCGTTAATGGGAGACGTGCGAGCTTATATCGAGAGTTGTTCTTCCTATCACAACTCCCAGAATCTGTCACCACCGTCGGCGATCACGAGACCTATGCCTACGATGGGGCGTTCCTAGAGGGTGACGAAGAGAAGCCCCAAGAGGGTGACGAAGAGAAGCGGAAGGACTCTAATGAAAGGGAATATGTGAACGTCAAACAAAAGCTACTGCGCTCGTTGGCCACCGAAGCTATAGTGCACCGCGCACTTAACGGCGAAGCTGTTGTCATCCAATCCGACTTGAAGTGGTATGCAACGGGGCTAAGCCACACGACCATATTCGCTGTTATGCGCTTCGTGGGTTTCTCCGAGAGACTCATTTCTTTCTACAAGAAGATGCTCCAAGCGCCCCTTAACATGGTTTCCGCCCCGGGCGACACACCTACCGGTGAGCCTAGGATTCGGCAACGTGGTGTACCGATGGCCATCGCCCCCGAAAGGTTTACCGGTGAGCTGATTCTGTTTATGATGGACCTTGCTGTCAATAAAGCTACAGGCATGTACCTCTACCGCTTGCACGACGACCTATTTCTGTGCGGTGAGCCTTCACGGTGCGTTCGAGCGTGGAAAACGATGCAAGAGTTCGCACATGTCATGGGTGTCGAGTTTAACGAGAGCAAGACCGGCTCGGCATACTTGATCAGCCCGGAAAAGACTCGTGATCCGCAAATCCACGCCTCTCTCCCCGGAGGCAGAGTCCGTATTGGTCATCTGCTGCTCGACCAAGACACCGGCGAGTGGGTTCTCGATGAAGGTCAGATAGAGGAGCATATTATGCATCTGAAAAAGCAGCTCAATGCATGTACTAGTATCCTCGATTGGGTCAAGACTTGGAATAGTTGTATTCGCCGTTTCTTCAGCCATACCCTCGGAGAACCTGCGTACTGCTTCGGTCGAAAACATGTTGACAGTGTTCTACAGACATACCAGAAGATCCAAAGGACCCTTTTCCAAATCCCCTCCAAACAGGGTGCTGGAGAGGGCCAGCAAGAAGCCGAGGGTAATATAGTCGACTACCTCAAATCCAAATTTGAAGAACGATTTGGAGTCACAGGCATTCCAGATGCCTTCATTTTCCTGCCTGAAAGCCTGGGCGGGTTGGGCGTTAAGAATCCCTTTATTCCGTATCTTGCTTACCGCGAAGGTTTTTCAGAAAGAAAATCGTCACCTGATAAAATAATGGCTAAATTTTGTATGTCATGTCAATCCTATCGTTCAAACCGTGTCGAGCTGGCACCTCTAGCGCATCCCGCTTATCTCCGCGTCAATGGCAATCATGCAAAGCAGATGACATTCCTAACCCATATCCTGCAGTTGTGAACGAAAAATCTGCTTACTATAAAGCTCGAAGAAGTTTCCGGGAGAGCAGAACCCTCGAAAAGCGCCTGAAGCGTCTTCGCGATGTGTGTCACAACGGCACCCGATTCGCATATGCTCGAACAGTCCTAGAATCTGTTCTTGTACCCGGCCAGGATGACGACTTCATCAGCTTCGAGGAATACACGAGACACCGAGAATCAAATAGCCATGAATTGGGGTGGTGTTATCAAGACTTGCTGACTGTTCCGACCCAGGAAGGGACGACCGCGCACATGCAATTGCCTATTGATTTACTTCCCACTGAATGGCCTGTAGTGGACGAATCGCAGAAGCTCCAAGTTCGATGGATCTCGCAAATGTACGAAGAGGAGCTGAAGGAACTATGGGGCGGCTTCAAGCTCATCGACGCGCGATATCTTCCCCTGGGCGTTGTAACTATGATGAGACGTAAAGCCGTGCAGTGGACTATGGTATTGTGAGGAGTGTTGATGGTTGTGTAGAGGTGCACTCATGTCACTGAAGGGCTCAAATCTAACATGTCGTACAAAGTTCATACGCGCAGGATGCTGGATAAATACACGCAAGGGATATCTTCGGGTTTTGTATTCACAATGCTGCAGTCTCTATTTCAGATGGGATGTCTCTATAGCTATACAGTCTACATACAGTGCAAAGCACGGTAACCGAACATCTCGCCATCAAACACATCTCTCACCACTGCTACTTCTGTAAAAATTACTAATCTGCACCAACGTATTTGATCATGAGCGCTCATGAAACACTCAGAATGAAACATGTCGACTGCCCTTCCTAGTCCGAGGGATCTTCTGACATCACTCATCGCGAATCTATCATCTATCCCCCTTCTGACAAATGACGTGCAACAATATCAGCAGAACAGCCAGCGGCGTGGCACTACAACCTCATCATCAACGACAGTCACTAACCCCCTAAAATTAATACCGCCAGCATACAGGCCGTTACTGACGACTTTACACGTGCTATACCCATCAACACTTCTCCCCGCGCTAGACCTGTTGGACAGGAGACTCGTCGCGAGGGTGGTTCTCAAGCAAGACGAGCATGGGCATCATCAACACACACTGGACGAGCGTCAAGTTCAAGCTCCTGTTTCGGGCTTAGGCGAAGATCAACAAATAGGCATAGCCGAAGAAGACGGAGATCATAACCACAACCATGGGCATGAGGAGAACACACGGGGGGAAGACAAAAATCACAACCCAATTCCAACTCCAACCCCGACTCAAACACCACAAGTGCTGTACCACCTCGTCCGCTCCGCGCAACCTCAATCTAACAGACGGGGCCATCACCACTCCAGCAGCGGACAAGGACAGATGCACGTAGTGCGACTAGGGAGCTGGAATTGCACATGCGCAGCTTTTGCATTTTCCGCGTTTCCGCCTCTTCCTTCTTCATCATCATCATCTTCTTCTTCTTTCTCTCACATCTTCCCACTCTCAGCCCCATCATCATCAAGTCAAAGCCTCACTATCAGTACATCCTTGGACAACGGTGATCAAACCATTGTCACAGAGGAAGATAAGGAGGAGGCATGGGAGTTCGGCGGCCTAAGCATAGACGGAAGAGGAGGAGGTGGAGGAGGCCCCGGAAGTGAGGGAGGAGACGGAGGAGTACCGTGCTGCAAACACCTGCTCGCCTGCGTCTTAGCTGAGAAATGGAACACCGTGCTCGGCGGTTACATGGAGGAACGCGTTGTAGGGAGGGAGGAGGCAGCTGGTTTGGTGGGCGATTTATGAGATTCATGACCTGAGCGCGACGATACGACGTATGCGATGGATACGCGGCGATGGGCAAAAAAAAAAGGATTGTTATGAAAGCTACGACGAGCCCGGGGGTGGTAACGAGTGTCGATATCGCTCACTAAGTATGGCCGATACATTCACTTGCTACTCGTAGAGGCCTAAAGGGTATTACAATCACCCACGTGAGAATGACACTTTTGAGTCTTTTTTCTATGTTACTATAGAATGCAAGCGTTGATGCGTAGGAGCAAAATCCGGCTTGTAACGCATCGAACGTATGCTCCGACCGCGTAGCCATTAATCTGGACACACGTCCGAGCCAGGCGATCTCTTGGCCGTAGAATAACCGAGGAATGATATTGTACAAAGCCTCTACTGTATCGTGAGACAAGGCCTCGTGTGCCTCTCTCCACATCTGGCTATCTTTGTCCGCGGACGCATATTATTTTCCTTTTTTCTGTACGGGCCTTACATAAGCCTCTATTTCTTCTTTTCCTTGTCGGAGCTCTTATCCGCCGAGTCTGGGGTAGCCACACCATCCTTTTTCTCCTTTTCGCTCTTCTCTTTCTCCGCGGCGGCCTCTTCCTTCTTCGCTTCCTTCTCCTCCTGTTGTTGTCTGTTCTGGATCTTGTTCTCGATAAGATCGTGGAACGCGGTAATGGCGCGGATCAAACTGCTCAAATATATTGCTAACAGCTGGTCGTTCGTCTTGACGCTCATGGCATAACTAAGCTCGCTAACATTGGAGCCCTTCGGGTCGCCGCCGGGCTTAGGCGTCGAGAGGTTGGGTAGAAGGTTGAATATGTCCTGCAAGTTGCCCAGAATTGTGTGGTTTACAGGTAATTGCTTGTCTTGTACCTTCTGGAGGTAGGTCTGGATTTCGCGCAGGCGCAGGTGCAGTCCTTGGAGTGACTGCAGTTGGTTTGTGATGCGGGTTGATAATGTGCCGATGGCAACGTCGCGAATATCTCGTAGAAGGTGCTCAACGCCAATCTCCTCGGCCTCTTCAGCTTCAATAGTTGAGGGTGTGTGTACGAATGTCTTTGATGTAGTTGTGCCGTCCTGTAGTCATACGGGGTTAACCAAGCCTAGGTAAAACAGCATCAAGTCAAGGCTGGGGAGACTTACATCCTTGATCTCTTCTACTGCGAAGTATGCGTCGGTTGGTACACCGGATTCCTTTGGCTGGACATCGATAATGACAAGCAGAGGGTTCGGTGTGTACCGCTTGAAGAGTTCGTTGATCTCGAGATCGGAGGCGCGGAGCTTGGGTCCAGAGTGGTACCATCCTATTAACTTCTCTCGTGCGTTGACCTTCTTGAACATGTCGTTCATGTTCTCAACATAGTTATGGTCTAGGAACCATACCGAAGGGTTGTCTTGATCTTCCTCGAATGGCACTATAGAAATCGAACAACCCGTCAGCTAAAATAGAGGAACATGAGCATGAACAGCCCTGAAGCATGGTAACGGACCGGCAAAACTGTTTGACACTCGGACATTGTTTCCGTCATTCTGACCCAGTAGGACGCCAACAACTCGTTTCCGCGATCCCTTTTGTGTTCTGTTAAAATGATCTACGACTGATAGCAAAACGAGGGGTGCGACGGTGACATTCTTGCTGACGAACGAGAGCGTCTCAGCAGTAGTGGCAGGCATCGTGAAGACGGCCCTGTATGGAGGAAGTCAAGCAGTTTCGGAGACCTCTATGTGCGATTTGGAGAGAATAGAGCGACTTGAGGTGGTGTCCGTAAGTATGTTGTTGATTGGTGGCGGTGATGGGGTAGCAAGAATGCTGTCCAGCTCTCTATCGTAAACGTAACGTGAGGCTGCCTTGTTACGAAATCCCCAGCAAGTTAAGTCCCTGTTTGGGATTAGCGTAATTAGCATGTGTAGGTCATCCCTCTTGGGGCTTATTGATGAGGGATGAGGCTGCCAAAGATCATATTATGTAATCCGTGGGTACGTATCCCTGCCTATCGGAGGTTAATCGTGGCTGATAGTGTGGCTTATTATTCGGAGGAAATAATCTTACTTTACAGATGTACATACAGATGTGTGCCCTTACACCTAAAAATCTAAGATAGTACCTTTGGTCTGTAGGTACCGTGTAGAGGCTTTGAATTCAAGTAAATATAAATCTGTCCCTTGGCTATAATCTTATTCCAAATAAACAGAGAATAAATCGCATTTTGTTTGTTTTTAACCTCTGGAATTGTGTTGTATTTCTGCCAAGTTCGTCAAAGGCAAAGCGAGCTGAGTAAACTTAGCTGGCTGTCTTTAGTAAAGTATCTGCTATCTGGCAGCTGATTGGCCTGAATAGGCAAGTACATATAGAATACCTCGGTGGACGATTCTTGGTCTATCCAATTGTGTATATCCTGGTCTTCGTCAATAGGTATTTCCAATGTCGCTACATCATTTTGGTTGAGATGTTAGTACTGTCGCTAGCGTCATACGAGGACAAGTTCTGTGTGTGCCTATAGACTTAAGGTATAGCTAAGTATTTCATGTCGGCCTATCGGGTAAGTATGTGCGGTGGGTGCTAATGGCTTAATGACTTGGCTAGGCTTGTAAGCCGTCTCGGACGTGTGGAAAACATGAAATTTGAATGTGCTGTGTCGGTTGTGAGCTTGATCTGAAAGCACAGAGTCAGTGACAAGAACAGGCAGGATAAGCTGCCAACGCCCCCACAAACAGGCCCGGACCCACAATACTAGAGCACGCAGCCACTTAGATCCCTCAATTGAGCCTAATACGTAGTTCCCCTGCCGTAGTCCGCTAGCTACCTTAGTAGTAAGTAATCGCTTTCTACGCAACATTTTTGTCGCAACCTGTTCGTCTCTGTCCTCGTCTTCGACCCTTTTCCCGATACTCAAGCCCGACCTCGCAATCTTCACTTTCGGAGCTTCTTTACCCTTTACCTCTTCCTCCCTTTTTTCCTTTCCGTTTTGTACAATCTCCTCTCACTTCTTTTATTATAGGTCCCAGCAGCTCCTTTTCCTGCTCTTCCGTCTTTTTAGTTTAACCTCGGCCCGAGCTGTTTCCTCACCGTTCGCGCTAATATTCACAATGGGTGCCATCGATACCGAATTCAAGCGGCTACAGGATGTCGTGTCCAGCCTCGAGGAGCGCGTAAAGCGCCTAGAGCACCGTCAATCCGGAGAGCCTTTAACGGCCGAGGGTATCCGCATGATTTTGATGGGTCCGCCCGGAGCCGGTATGTCTGCAACGTCGAGCTTATGCAGCTCGGTTAGGACAGTCTAATTCAATATTTAAGCTCTAGATTCGCTAACAGAATTTTTCGTCTTCAGGAAAGGGAACACAAGCGCCCAAGATCAAGGAGAAGTTCTCCTGCTGTCACCTGGTATGTTCAAATTTCAAGCATGCGAAGAATTCCCTCAAGTGAGCGCAGCGACTAACCAGCTACTTCCAGGCCACTGGTGACATGCTACGATCCCAGGTTGCTAAGAAGACACCCCTCGGCCGGGAAGCTAAGAAGATCATGGACGCTGGCGGTCTCGTAAGCGACGAGATTGTCATCGGCATGATCAGGGAAGAGCTGGACACCAACAAAGAGTGCAAGGGAGGGTATGTCTGGAACCAGAGCTGTCTTGGCACATCTTCACGTTGGGCACGAGGCCAGGCATGGTGTAGAAACTAACTCGAGTTGTTTACTTTAGCTTCATCCTCGACGGTTTCCCGCGCACGGTCGCCCAGGCTGAGTCTCTCGACAAGATGTTGGCCGAGAAGAACCAGAAGCTGCAACATGCCGTTGAGCTGCAGATCGATGATGCGCTTCTCGTAGCACGAATCACGGGACGTCTAGTCCACCCGGCTTCGGGCCGCTCGTACCACCAGATCTTCAACCCTCCCAAGGAGCCTATGAAGGACGATTTAACCGGAGAGCCGCTTATCCAGCGCTCTGACGACAACGCCGAGGCCCTCAAGAAGCGTCTCGTGACTTACCACGCTCAAACCGCCCCTGTTGTTGGCTACTACAAAAACACGGGTATCTGGAAGGGCATTGACGCCAGCCAAGAGCCTGGCCATGTCTGGAACAGCCTTCTCAAGATCTTCGGGGACAATAACAAGAAGACTGGCATTCTCAGCAAAATAACGGGTCAATAGACTGCTAACAAGCAGTCTAGCGATCTATCAAGTAATAGCGAGTCAACCTTGTAGTGATTGATGCAACCCATACTGGTCTTGTTCTTTGTCACTAGGAGATTACATAGCCGGAGATTGTGGGATATATCCTTTGTTTTCTTGTGGTCTGAACACAAAATAGAGAAATATGGGTGCTTGACTTACGGACGAAACGAGACGAAAGCCTTGCATTTGGAGAGAACAGGGGAACTGCACAGGGAAAAGGGGGGAGTGCGGGGAGATGGGGAACCATCATCACGACTTGTACCATACCTACCAATTCTTTCGCCCCAGCCTGTTGTGTATGTACAGTGTCAACAATTACAATTTTCGAAGACTTTCTTCAATCAGGTAGCCTCTTCCATCCTATGCGCACGCTATTATCGGATGAGACATGTGCACGGCTAGAATTATGTTATGATAACAAATTGTGGAAGCCCAAGGCTTCCTTTGATATATATTCCAAAAAAGGAGATGGGGTATAATCTTAGATGCCAGAGTGAATACATAAGACCTGTCCGTCAAAAGCAACAGCAAGAAACCCTATATCTGTCTAGTTTGTTTCCTTTCCTGATGCCGCCATCTATGCTGTAATGCTAACAACCACCCTCTAGGTTAAGCGACTCGAGAATGCAAAGAGAAAATGGGATGGCAATATAAGCACTATTTTTTTTGGGTCGCATCCTCATGCGTATTAGGACAGGTAATGCAAAAGTTCGCCGGGCTCTGCAGCCTAAAAAAAGCGGGAATAAACCAGGGAAGGTCTTAACGGGCACCAGAGCACAAGGCCGCCAGGGTTAGGGGAAAAAAGGCGTTCTCAAAGGTTCTCTATGCAAACTCGAAAACCACAAAGTGTGCCACTCGCCGTGTTGGGGATATAGCTTCACGGCAGTGAAGGTTCCTATCTTCGTGATGTAACTGGTACGTTGTCAGCACTCTTTAGCTCGTGGTACTGAGTCGCCCTGGTACCGAGGAAAAAGTAAAAAGACTGGTAAGAGGCCATCGTTGGGCCTTGTATGAGCACTTACTATTGACCAATTGCCTCTGCTTGCCCACCCAGCTCTTGGCCGTCTCATTCCGCCGCTGCAACACGATGTGGTTGCTTTGCAACCTGCTGGACAGATCGTACCATGCCGTCGCAATCATAGCGTTCTCTCGTTGGAGATTCTTGATAATTTGGTCGGTCTGGGCCTGGATCTCGGATTAGAACATGGAACACAACATAAAGTCAACTCGCCTCACACATTGAAAAGACAACTTGGTTTGATACACTGAGATTCGAAGCGGCAATATGCACAAGTGGATATCCAATCTCATAACGTTTTACACCTATTGTAATAAGAAAAATAATGCTACTCACCTTTTGTTCACTCGCTTCCGTGCCAGCGCGGACAGACTTTAAGGTGCGTTCGAGTTCGCGGTTTTTAAGTTCGGATTGCTCATATTGCTGTGTCGAGCACTTTCGTCAGCTCCTGCTCAGCTACACAGCACTGTTCAAGCAAAAAGAAAAGAAAAGAAAATAGAAAAGAGACAATGAAAAGATAAACAAAAACAAAACCAGGAAGGGCCCTTCAATGCTTGGTTGAGCTTTGCGGCTTAAAGCCCAGCCAATGAGCCAAGCTATTGGGCCGTTTCTTTCCCGGGTTGAAAGGATCGCTTGATCCAGTGGGAGTCCTTGCTGGTTGGGGACTGTGACGGACAAATATGTCCTGAGTTGGACTCTTCGCGTCGGGACCGAGGTTTGGAGAGGGTGCATCGCTCCCAAGGCCCATTCTTGAGGCTGGTCCTTTAGGTATGGTCCAAGAGCCACTATCATCAATCTCATAGGGATAGAAGCCACTCTCAGGTGTTCTTGGCCGCCTCAAAAACCGTGGGCTGAGGGACTCCCAGATAGTTTGCCGTTTCACAACGACATGAACAACATCCGCATCTTCCTCACTCGTCGCGTCCGAGAAACTTGTGACATCACTCACCTGCTGTAATTGCTTATAGCGAGTCCGGAGCTTCTCCATTTTCTCAGATTGCTTGATATACTCTGTGCTGACGGTCTGTCCATCAGCTGCTCTTTGGAGTTCCCGGTTGGCGACTTCGGCTTCACGGCGAAGTTCGTCCTTGTCAATCAAGGCAGTTAGAAGTTGCTTCTGCATGGCTTCTGACTCGTCCTTCAGCGACTTGTACTTCCTTCGCTCTACTTCAAGCTCGGCACGGAGAGCGGTAGCAAGCATGCCATCGGTGTTCTTCAACTCGGTAAGAGCATCTACACTAGTTTTCTCTACGGCGGCCACTTTTTCCGCATTGTCAGCATCTTCCCGATTCAAAACATACTCCACGAATATTGCCTTACAGTCACCACGGGCCTCTAATAAAGCGCGCTCGGTGTCGGAAAGCTGATCCTTGAGGGCTTCGAGCTCTCTTTCGAGCTGCTTGGTCCGACTTTGTTCGGCGAGGACTTGTGTCCGCAAACTCGAATATGCTTCTTCTCTGAAATAATCTGACATTAGCCATTTAGTCCCCGGCGCCATATTGTAGCAATCTTGTAGTGCCTTCACTAACCCTTTCCCGCTCATATTCTCTATCAGGACGTCGAGCTGTTTCTGGCCAACAGTGAATCGCTCAAAGACGTCGTTATATTTATCCTGAAGAGCTTGACGGGAGGTACGCAGATCCTCCATCTCCTGGATCAGTTGACCTTTGTCGGTCTCGGAGCCAATAGTGCTTTTCAGCACCGCATTCTCGGCTTGAAGCCTCTGCACTTCAAGACTTCTCATGGATACGGAGTTATTCGAATCGTTTAGCTCATCCTCGAGTGAAGTCGGACGGGCAGCCAAAGGGTCATCGCCACTGGCCGAGGGGTCTAACATCATGACCTTTTCTTGAAGTTCCTTAACAACAGCTTCATCCAACTGGCTTCGTTGCTCTAATTCGGCCATACGAATCATCAAGTCTTGGTTTTGCGACGCCATCACGAGCTTCTGATCCCGCATGTTGGCAATGTCCATTTCGTAGCCCTGCATCTTGGCGGCATATGCCTCGCTTTCTCGTTTCAACGTCTCGATTTTCGCATTAGCACTTGTGAGCTGGTCAAAGGTCCTTGAAAGGTCCATCCTGTCGTTTCGCAGTGCAGTCAGCTCAGCCTCGAGATGTTTTGACGCCTCAACCTTTTTTCGAAGGTTGTCGGCCATATTGGCCTTCTTCGACAGTTCTTCATTCTTGGCCTTCAGCTCCTGGTTTTCGTCGTTGAGTAACTCTGCCTTCTGGGCTGCCGCCTCCAGACGAGTCTTGTCTTTAAGAAGTCGTTCTTTCTCCTCTATGAGGGCATTTCGTTCATTTTCCAGATTCGCAATCAGCGCTTCGTTTTCCTTCAGGTGCCGTTGCAACCGGTGCCGATCAAAGTTGCCTGTCTCTGATTCGATCTGCTTATGGAGCTGCTCGTTCTCGTCCTGGAGCTTTTCGTGCTTCGCGACCAGTTCGTCATAGTTGTCCTGAAGGCGATCCAATCGGACCTTTAAGCTACCAGCCTGCCGCCTTGCTTCGTCCACTTCGCGCTGTAAGTTAGCAACTTCAGCTTCATGTGCAAGATCATCGTCCTGTCTAGCCTTATCAGTTACAAGAACGGACGCAGAGGCCTGGGCTGCATTGCTCTCAGCGGTAAAACTCTCTTGGCTCTGGACTTCATTCAAGATCTGATATATAGTTGCTTGGCATTTCTGATCCAGTCGTTGAATTAGTTGGACGTATTTCTGGTTGTCTGGGTGGAAGCAAGCACCGCATAGGAAGATCAGCAGGACCTCAGTCATCCCTATTCCTGTCGGATTCCTCCCCAGAGCTTGGAAGTTGATAGCCTTGATCATGGGTTCGAGCATGTCACAAAACCTTCGGGCAAATTCAACCAAAGCCATATAAATAATATGCATGCTTCGTCTCGTCTCCTCCCCGTCCTGAGAGTCAAGGTTCTGCTCGAATCGGGCGGGATTATAATCGGGGTCCATGATTTCGAGGAGTCTAGAGAATACCAGGCCATCGTAGAGTTGATCAGGCTTCTTGAGTTTCAAACTTATCTCGCGGCCGGCAGGTAGGAGTTCGAGCATTGCATTTGCCTAAAGGGACAACTTAACGTTAGTTAACATTCGTTTATAGTGAAGAAGCAAACGAAAATAGAGGATCTGTGGGGGAGAGGAAAAGAAAAATACATACCCATTCGAGCAAGGCTGTGGAGGTGGCCTGACTGGCCATTGAGGGTATCATCATGGTGATGTTGATTTATACTACCTCGGCGTGACTATCCAGTAGGCTTAACAAGTCTAGAAGAGCTAGCACGAGGGTATCGCCCTGCAATATGCCTATGCGGTCGGCCGAAGAACGGATAGGTGTATATATAGGCAGACAAGGCCGAGGTAATATTAGTGGGCGGCTGTTAGAAAGCGATGGACGCTCGAAAGGATAGGAGTACAAGGTGAATTTGCAAAACTCATCCTCTCGAACACGAGCTTTCGAGACGTTGCAGGCTTTTGAACCCGCAGGGGTCGAGGCGAACAAGCAGAGATCGGCTACAAAGAGCATAAAGGTTTCATTATTAGGCGTGGCAGAATGCGGATTGTTCAGTCGATCACAAAGCGCATTGTCCTGTGAGCGTCTCTGATTCGCCGGGAAGTTGTACAAAGGGAAGTCGAGACTCGGTTGCTCTCAAGGAACGTGACGTATTCTGCGTTTGTATGGGATCTTCTGAACGAACGTGGTTGACTGCAACGAAAGCGTTAAGCTTTAAGCATCGTCATTTTTGGGCGAGGTTGCGCTTGGGATTCGAACTTCCAAGTACCCAAGTACCTGAGGTAACTTCCACGACATGCCTGCTTGCTTGAAGACCCGACGTAAACCCCACCATCTAAAATGAGACTAGTTTCAAGGCCGCGACGGGAATTCTCCATTTTGACCATGAAACTACCGTGCAGCAGACATGTGCTTGAAATGCATGAACAGCTGGGCATTGTAGATACGCTAACGCAGCAGACCTATTGCATGCATGCAGACAACCTACATGTAAGTACATTATTAACCTATTAACCCAGGGACTATGCCACATAAGAAACGAGAAATGTAAAGGCCTGCCCAGTATACCAAGCTTATAGCCTCGGTACAGTACATGAAGTAAAATGTAGACAGCCCAAATACAGCATATTCAGGTTGCCAAATAATACTCAGCTTGTTACTAGTTTATTGAAGTTCATAGACTTCGACATTTCCATAAAGAAGTAACGTCGGCCATGTATAATAAATCCGCATCTATTTTTGCTCCTTTATTGAAGAGATGTAGTGGTGCCTATATACAGATGAGATATAAAGAGAGATAGTAAAGCCAGAGCGCCAAGATTTCTGCCTGATCAATTCTGCAGTCTTTACGTTTTACACTTCTCTTGCTCCCTTGCGGAACTATAGTACGTAGGTCTAATGCTCTATGCGAAACAGTAGTGCGCATTGCTTATTTTAGCACAGTATCGTGTACCTTGCAATAATGCCTAGGCTAGACTTGGACAAAGGCAGGAACAAACAGAGTGCATGAAGTTTGTCAAATTATTCCGACTCTATGGTTATTGTTCAGCTTCACTGCAGGGCCCGACTACCACCCATTTACCTGCAACAGATGTACATCTGTCAACCTAGCAGGTACGCAACGTCTAATATGTAGCACAAGTATAGTCAACCATCTCGCTAGGGACAGTCATGCCCTTACGTAGAGATGCAGCTGAGATCAAGGGAGAATTATCATCGTCCTTCAACGCTTTCTAGCAGTCAGCGTCAATTAATATGTGTACAAGGAGGCAAGTTCCATAATATTAGAGTTAGATGATATGCCCAATACGCCTACAAGCAAGCCGAGCGGTTAGATGGTTTTGCAAATACAAAATCGAGCGCCAGTTCTCCAGTGTTCTCAAGCCCACGAAATAAACCGGCTATCATTTCATTTCTCTTTCATATCCATTAATACATTGTAAACGATCGTATAAGGAGGGTATCTATTCGGGCAGTACTAATCGGGAGCGTATTCTCGTAATTACAAGCAGACTATGGAAGTGGATGTTCGTTCAATGTGCTGGGCTGGAGATCTCGACGACTTGATCTTCCTCGATAACCGCATGGTAATCGGAACTCCACGCTGAAACGCTTTCGAGGATTTTCTGTGGTGCTTTGGCAGCAAAGCCCCTAGTGTCCAAGCAGTCAGCATCCTATGCAACAAACCTGACTCTTGATAGCGAAATAGCAGTTCCATGATCGCACAAAGAACCGCACTCCCGCATATCACAGCAACGTCGATCTTGGGCAGGATTGTAGTTTAGAAATTGATATCGAGAGAACCCTTACTTAATAATCTTATATTCGTGCGTTATGACTCCTCCAGCGTTGCGAATGTCATTCATAGCCCGGTTAACAATATCATCGGCTGTTCCGTGAGGGAAGGTCATGATGAACGCCTTCTCAATATCAACAGCTACTGTGCCCTGGGCGACGGCAAGGGCAGCCGCGACAACTGTCATGAAGCGCATTTTGCTAGTATTGTCCCTTCGACGATGGCGTGGTTGATGGCTTCGTTAATTGGTAACAGGAACTCTGTTCAACGCTGACAGCCTACAAGTAACAGGCAGCGCGACTTCGTATATATGCAATATTAGTATGTTTGACGATGGTTGCGATTGTTATTCTGTGCAGATCGTCCTAGAAGACAAGAAATGGATAATCGGTTGATGGATCTTAACGTTGTCAATGAAGTACAAATGAATGTTTTATGGTTACCTAGGAGGCTACAAAGAGACAGAGGTGGGTTTAGGTTTATGGACCACAGCATATCTCGTCATTTCTGATGGATCTAGTGGGTTTGATCGAGGGGTGCTCCTTCCCTTTTAGGAAAGGTTTACATTAAGTTTCCAAAATAAGGAAAGTCCTGGTTTAGATTTGCACATGTCAAACACTAACCACTTTACTACTGGCAGAAGGCACTGGACAGCTTGTACTACGTACTGCAATACTAGCCACTGTACTGATACACTGTAAGTCCGTTTTAAGCACAGATCAAGCCTTACTATACTACAGTGTTTACTATCCATCAGTCTACCGTAGTCATCAATTACATCTGTTCGTTTATTCTCATTGTATTACTGTGATAAGAGTTCTGCCCGGAGGAAGAAAGGTACTTGACTTGAGATCTTATAGTCACTTAGAACTCAGGGCATTATTTCAAGCCAACCATGGTTTACCCTTACTATCTACAAACCTAGCTAAATTCTAGGTCCCTAATATAAAAACGAACAAACCCTCAGTCATCCAGTCGAGAAGCGCAAAGGTGCGAGTAGTCCAATGTTCCAAACGCCTTTATGCTCGGGCGGGCGCGCTCAGTCATCCTTGAACCACATGTCGCCAGAGACTCACCGCGGAAAATATATGGGCTTTGCCACTGCCTTTAGGCAGTCGGTGTTGCTTGGGCATAGACCACTCTATCAGCGAGGGCCTTAGCCGCAGGAGTGGCCGTCGACTCCGTTGGTCCACACGTGCTCACGTGAAGGCCATTCATCATCGAGCTATAGGCCGGGGGCAGGAGTTCGTCCTCTTCTCCAGCAGGAACAGTGCCAGAGTACGGGTTGAAGTTGTAAATACCACAAGGGCAGTGATCAAGGATCTGCATAGGAGACGCTCCCTCGAGCACCTTGGAGCCTCCACGGCTAAGGCTGAAAGAGACCTTTCCTGGGGCCATGGCAATGGAGTTGATGGCTGCGCCAGCGGGGACATCAACGGTCTTTTCCTCTCCTGCAACATTCATGGTCAGGGAGCCTGCCTCTTTTAGGAGTGTAACAACGAAGACTTCGTCCTTCATGGTCTCCCATCCGTTAGGACGGCCCTTGAAGTAGTTTCCGCTGGAATTGTCGGGGATGTCAACCAATGTGGTGTCGGTGGCGTCGCAGTCTAAACCCTTCAGCGTGGGACGGAACCAGTAAACACTATATGGGAGTGGTCAGCCATTGATTGTCATGTTTCGAAAGGCATAACTAATTGCTCCAGTATGAACGTCCGTTTCTGGATTATACTCACATCTTATCCTCTTTGATATAAGGGGCTGGGTCAGATACGCCTGCCTTGTAGGCAGCAATAAAGGGCACAGCCATGTCCAGGAAAGCATTGTGAGGGAAGCCGTACACCCACTTCGAATTTCCGTCGTCACCACTATGAGAAAGAGGAAATACAAGGTCAGTAATAAGCACACACAAGAAGAGGCTATACTATGTCAGTGTGTAAAGGTGGGGACTGGTATGCATACTGTGGGCTGTCCAGGCGACCAATGTAGTGCGACTCGCCGTAGTCGTTCCAGGTGATGATCTCGAGGTATTCTGGTTGAAGCTTCAAGATCTCTTGCCAGCGGTCGTACCATAGAGTATCCCCAGGAAACACCCAGTTCTTCGAATAGGGGACCTCTGGGCCAAAATGGGTGAAGAACCAGGGCGAAACAGGTGCAATGTAAGCCTTGCCACCCAGAGCATCGATGTAAGCTTTATCGCCCGCCTGGACAGTAACATTCGCACCAGGCTTCGGTGCCTTGTTGTTTCCGTCATTCGGCCAGGCCATCCAGTTTAGAGCTCCATCTATAACAGCAATCAGCAAAATGTATCGTCCTACGAAGACCCAAAATGGTTATAACAGAAGAATGAAGGAAATCAGGTGACATACCAATGACAGAGAAGTCTCCCTGGCCAGGGTGGAAGTTCGGGGCGAACCAGACATCGTTTCCGGCTGCTTGACGCATTGCCTTGACATCAAAGCCATCACCTGCAAAAGATGAAGCAACTACTCTATCACCAAACTTGAGTTGGGCCGGCCTGTTGGCGAACTGGGCGATCATCTGACCAACATCTGCAGCTTGGTCTGTATGATACCAGTTGAAGTCAAAAGAGATGAAGGCCTTGATGCCATTTCTCTCTGCCGACTCGTAGGCAAACTCGAGCTGTTGTTGGGTGTAGGGGTCGCGGCCGATGTTCAAAGCCATGGCATCAATGCCAATTGCTTTGGCACGCTTCATGTCCTCATCATAGTCCGCAGAGGATGTTCGCACGTAAGTGATACCAATCTTGAGCCACATGTCAGTCACGCTCACAGCAAGCAACGATGCAAACATACCATGAAGTGGCAAAAGACCATCTTGTTGCCATTGTCATCTCGAACGGTCATGCTCGGGCCAAGAGGCGAGGGCGCAGCAAGACTAGTGGACAGCAGAGCTGCTGTCGCAACAGCCTGAAGGAGTGCTTTGATGGATCGCATTTTGAATCACCTGTCCAAGCAGAAACATGCAACTCTTGGGCCGCTGTGTGCCCCTTGAGAAGACATCATCGTGGGAATGTCAGGCCTTTTGTATTCTCGCCAGTGAGGCTCGTGATCACGACCTTAGCGTATCCATCCTCCAAGCTTGTCCGTCTTGGGTTGAACCATCTATTATTCGGCTTCGACGTATATGACCGATGGAAGCGCCGGCGTTAGCCGCCACGTAGAGTAGCCGTCTTCCAGTCTTGATGCACGAGGTCGGACTCAACGCTGAGGAATAACACCGACGAAAACGCCGGCCACGACGTCGAATCGTGCACGTCGATGTTTATGGATCTTGTCGCATGTCTCCATTACTTGGGGCTAGCATGTGTTTCATCCCGTCTGTCGCATCTACCGAGTTCTAAAATTGACCACAATGTTACATAGTGTCCCCAGGTTCCCCGGCTTCACTGCTTCGTTGCTGAATAAGAACCCATCGATATGGGTCTGTTCCCTTGCTCCTCACAACCCTCTAGTATCACCAGGCTTTCGACGTCTGCCCAAGTCATAGTTAAGCTCTTTCTCCACGGAGAGGGTCCATATTCTACGCCCAGTTGGGAACCATCGTAGCACTTTGGCCCAATATGTCCGGCTCCGATGCAAGTGATCAAGCATGGCCCAACCGAGCTAATGGTCAACATCGACTTCGACCCCGGTTGGTACTTCTCTGACGATCCCAAGAATGAAGTCCGGGGTTCCCCACAGCACCTTGCCGGCAGTTTGCTTGTGTAATGCGACTTCAGCCATCAATACCCCACAAGCCAGCAGTCTTCTCCTGCTTAATGCAACTCCATGAAGTTGAAAACCGGAATTCCCGCAGGAGCCAACACGCAGTGGCGACCATATGAATAGCCGGGCGCCTGTGCGCCATGAACTAAGGTGCGGAACCGAACTACGACATCCTGCCGATTTGCGTCATAGCCATGGCGTTCATTGCTGGAGTTCAACTACATCCTTGGCACTTTGTGTCTTCGGCGCCGCACGGTTATTCCACGAATACAACGTGAGTTGTTAGTTAGAGTCCAAAGTGACAGTCCGGTACTAGGAACAGTCGTTTCATTGGCTTCCATCAAGTTGTAACATCGGGATCCATCTATACCCGGGGAATGAGCCAAACTCGCCTGCTCAGATGAGCCTCGGTTCACATGTTGTCTACGTTAGATTGGTCTAGTAGTAGATGGTTTATTCCACAAGGCTCTTGGCTAAGCAGCTCGTATACTGAACGTATAGGAAGACGCAGTCGGGCCCCGCGCACACTGGGGGAGATGCCAACTAGAGCCATGGTTGTTTTCTATGGGCTTCCATGTGGCATCAAAACATCATAAAAAATAGCACAAGCGGTGTCGCCGTTGCATACCTCTAAAGCAGAAAAGGCCCGAGCCTATTCGGTCCTTCGCTCGGCCCCGATGGTCATGGCATTTCACAATGCCGGGCCTGGTGTCTAATGACGCCTCCGGCTAACCACCGGGGGTTGATTCCTGAGGATGAGGAGCCTACAAAATAGAGTCTGCATTGAATCAACACATACACCTCGCCCTTGTTACACATCTTAAATGATTTTTCAGCGACTCTTAGTCGCAATGAATGTGACTTCAAGCGTTAGTAGCTGTTGCGTACGCATCCTTTGTAAGGTTTGAAGCAACGTTAAGGCCAAATTTTGATGGCGGGTCATGGCAAATCGGGAAGGAGGCATCGCGACTTTTGGTGTCCCCTCAAAAAACTCCAAACAAAGCCGACGATCGTTACTGAGTATGGATTACTAATAATAGACCAACCATCACTACGACATAGGATAGCTTGTGATGGGAAATGATGATAAGTAGATACCCTTCTCATTGCGCCCCGGTGACGATGATGACAGTGCATCAACTCACTCTCGTCTCGACATCAAGAACAACAACCAGAGTTCTACAATGGCGAAGAGATTCGTAGCGACACTCCTGGCTGCCATGCCATGGATGGTCTCGGTTCTGGCCGAGAACCCCGTGTATGCGCACTTCATGGTAAGAAGGGATTAAAGTGTTTCCCTCTCTGTTTCTGGGAACCCAAACTAACATAAGTGTGTACGCCAAAGGTCGGCATTGTTGAGAACTACACAGTCGATGACTGGAAGGAGGATATGAAGCAGGCGCAGGCCATCGGTATTGACGGCTTCGCGCTCAACTGTGCCCCTGAGAGAATCGACAACTACACTCCTAGACAGCTCGCCAACGCATACAAGGCTGCCGAGGAGCTTGACTTCACTGTTTTCGTCTCCTTCGATTTCGCTTACTGGACCACTGGCGACACCGAAGCTATCATTGATATCGTTCAGAACTACAGCACGAGCCCAGCTCAAGCTAAGTACAGGTCTGTGGCGCCCCCTGCCAATTCCTCTGGATACCGAATTACCTTTACTAACGACACTCCAGTATGTCAAAATTCATCCTCTCCGCGATGATCCTTTCCCGAGCCTCTTGATTCTCATGGGTAACTAATCTAACATGTGTCAGATGATGGCGTCATCGTGAGCACCTTCGTCGGTGACAACATGGACTGGAAGGCAGTCAAGAATGCACTCCCCGGCGTGAAGATCACTGCTCTACCCAACATTCAGGATCCAGCATTCCTCGCCAACGCCCAGACTGGGCTTGACGGTGCCTTCTCCTGGTACGCCTGGCCCACCGATGGCGGCAACAGCATCATTCCCGCCCCTATGACCACCATCTGGGATGACCGGTTCTTGCAGAATTTGGGCGATAGACCTTACATGGCTCGTGAGTAACTGTGCCCTAGAATATTAGTAACATAGCAATCTTGAAGATTGGTTCAGAGCACTTATTGTTGGTTTACGATCAGCCGTCTCCCCTTGGTTCTTCACCCACTTCAACACCAAGAACTGGGCTTTCATCTGCGAAGACCTGCCTACTCTCCGCTGGGAACAGATGCTGAAGATGAAGCCTGCCCTTGTTGAGATTGTTTCTTGGAACGGTACGTCTCCTCTTATCTATTTCTTCTGAGTGTCTACTAACAACCATCTCTTTTAGACTTCGGTGAGAGTCACTACATCGGGTAAGCACGCTGCCAAAATATACCAAACTCCCGAACCGAATTATTTTTTGAATCTACTAACACCTCTATCCTACTAGTGGCCCTGAGCCTAACCACAAGGACGACGGCTCAAGCGCCTGGGCCGACGGCTACCCGCACCAAGGGTTCCAGACGCTCTACGCTCCCTACATCAGAGCGTACAAGTCCGGGGCCGACAAGCCGACCATCGAGAAGGACCAGCTCGTGTACTGGTACCGGACGACGCCCAAGACGGTTCAGTGCACGGGCGACACGCTCGGCGCGCCCAACGGCCGGGACCTGCTCGCCGACGTGGTCTTCGTCGCCACCATGCTGACCGAGCCCGCCGACTTGACCGTCACCAGCGGCAGCGGCGCGCCCGTCACCGTCTCCGTCGACGCGGGCATCCACACCTCTAACTTCACCATGGGCATCGGCAAGCAGAGCTTCTCCGTCAAGCGCGACGGCAAGGAGATCCTGAGCGGCACCAGCGAGAAGGAGATTGCCGACTCGTGCAAGATCTGGAACTTCAACCCCTATGTTGGTGTCCTGTCTGCTTAGGTAGACTATGATAAGTTCGGGATGATAAGTAGTGCATGTTAAAGTCTTTCTGGATACGAGTTACTGTATGAGATGTATATATGTCCCTGTCCTCTATCAATTTATATGATGACTGATGTATACATGAGCCTTATCCTGAGAGCGCTTCTAGGGGTATAGTATAGTGGGTGGCTTATGATTTGTTTCAGTTTACATGAGGGAAATGATCGTGTTCCACTGTCCGTGTGACCTTGCACCTGCTTCTTCTTCCCGGGATCACTCTACCGAACGACCGACTCCGAAAATGTGATGAAAAAGAGCACGAAAAGAAAGTTGAGAAAGCTGACTAATGGACTCATTCGTCGTCAGTTGGAAAGGCCTAACCGGTTCTTGAAGCGGATGTGATAGTGGCAAAAGTTGTACTGGTTCTAGCAGCCGTAGCGGTTCTGAGAGTCGTAGAATGTGGGATGGTCAAAGTTGTTGTAGAGCCTTTAGAGGTTGTGTGAGTATTCGTAGGTGGTGGACAGCTGTACGGGTCAGGAGATGTGACTGTTCCACAAGGGGGTGGTGTGTAGCATCTGAGTAAGTGATCAGCATGTTAGTATAGTAGAGGCTTTGCTATATTAAAGGAGATTTCTGTTAAAGAAGGGAGAGGGCAGAAAGGGTAACAGTACAAGTAGACAAATGTCAGTGAGCCATAGCACTCGGCGTAAGATGCCCAGCAATCCGTTGATGTGCATGATTTCGAGGTGTGGTGGTGAACCCTGGTGTCGTTGAGCGTCTCGTTCCAGAACTCAGGAGCCGTGGTGATCATCGGTGATACCGGCCCAGTTGCCGCTGAGACTGCGCCGATGAGGGCTGCAGTAATGAGAGTTTGGAGTTGCATTTTGGTGATTTCTTCTATCTCTCCGTGTTAATGACGACTTCGTAAAAGAAAAAGAAATATAAATGCTTCTGAGTTCAAGGACGGATATGTACTAGTTTGTGCTTAACAAAGCCATGAACTAGATACCTGTCAAAGACGAAAGGAGGAAAAACTACTGAGAGATAGGACATCCAGGCCTGCCAAGCAGTCAGTTCAACTTTTATAAACGAGAACGACAAGACGATTATGAGATGCAATCTAAGGCACGGGAAACGGCCGTAAGTACTATTGTTTCAACCCATCAGGAACGTGACGATACAAAATGATAAAAAATCTACGACCCTCATCCTAAACGTGATATTATTCTCCTTGGTCAGTGACGGGGTTCATGTGCTTTTGGGGGAGCACATTGTGTAGCATTGGCAGCAAACCTCCCCACCTACCCTTGAACCCCTACCACCCCTAAAGCTGCACCACCAGGTTTGCTGCTGTAGCCTGTAGGCTCGACTTGCCCTGCAATTTGTGGGGGTGGCAGGTCACGCAGTCTAGCCAATGAGCGACATGCATCCCTGCCTCAACGGGCAGTTGCTCGTGCCCAGCCGCTAAGACACAAATGCCGATCCCAGGCTCAAGAAACGCCCACGACCCCCCAATGACCTCCCTTGCCTCACAGCCAGGTACTTTAATCAGCTGTTCTAGCGCTGTGCTAGAGAGAAAGGCCACTATTTCTCGTCCTAAGAAGTTTCCGGGGATGGAATAGTCTGGTGTCATTTATAGTACTGGGAGCTGTTTGAAGGGATTGATAGGGTTCGGATATCTGCCCACTCGCGTCGAGTTGTGACGACTGTCCAATGTTGAAGAGTGGGTTCGGGGAATTAATATAGTCGATGCACACTTACAATGTTTGCCTAGGTACCTATTCTCAGACAAGAAACGCCTACCAATATCATTAGAGAACGGCGGTTCTGTTTCGTTTCTCATAGCCACGTTCTGCTGGTTTCTATACCGTCATTCACGTCACCCGTTCTCTCATGCTTAGATTACATAGTTGGTTTTGCAAAAAAAAAAAAAAAAAACAGGGTGTTAGCAATGTAATTAATCCTTAGTCCCTATCTAGCCTCAATGTACTGATGTGCTTAGGCACACAAGCAATGAACCATAGATCATGTTTGAACCCGAGGCAGCGGATAGTAGTAACATGTGTGACGCTGTTGAATTACCGCCTCATCTAGAACGTAGGGATAATAGCCGAAGCTCAGGGTATCTGTCAGCTTGAGATTAGATCATGTATGAAGTTTCTTTCAGATTTGTATCACAAAGATAGGAGTTAAATGCTTATATCTGTTTCTTTCAACAGCAAAAGAGTCACTGGCATTATAGCACATAGTTCCATATCCTTCAGTAATTTGATAGCAGATTCCAACTTAGTGGGGCCTACCTAACTAACAAATCTTCATCGCCCCACTGATACCTATTAGCGAATCCGGAACGTAATATAGTGCCCCTCCAACAATCCACGCAAACCTAACTCCCCACAACCCACACACACACACGCGCAAAACCAACAACCCTAGCAGAGGAATACAACCATATTTACGTAACATCTTCTTCAACTAATCACATGGTTTCATGGTGTAGTTGGTTATCACGTCAGTCTAACACACTGAAGGTCTCCGGTTCAAGTCCGGGTGAAATCATTGTTTTTCCCCTTTTGCCTTGCTGTGAGGGGGTAGACAGACCTAATTTTTATTATTCTTTCCTTTTTTTTTTTTTTT
>Ga0247782_1000342_pt1 | contig 40557 bp, 37 predicted proteins | sample UWRJL019104C5_FD_179928 | JGI IMG/M metagenome (GOLD analysis project Ga0247782, IMG submission 179928) | Plant litter microbial communities from Arlington Agricultural Research Station in Wisconsin, United States - UWRJ-L019-104C-5 | ecosystem: Environmental > Terrestrial > Plant litter >...
GGGGGGGCGCGTCCTCGTCATGACTCTTTCATGCACGCGTACGTGTAATCCTGCCCTTTATTTCTTTGCAGGGCACAAACCCATTCATTTCCCATTTCAAACATCCGGTTGGTCAAACCATAAGGAATCTTTTTAATCTAATCAAGCTGGACCTGATGATGTCCAACGGCAGCAAGTTTCTGTATCTGCGCAGCGAGGGAGATAGAACTCGTGTAGGTCTTCTTAGTCTTCACCATTTCGTTATCATCGTCTTGGTGTTCGCGATTCCACTCCAGGACCTCTTGCACAATACCCTCGAGTGTGGTCATGAGTCCTTTATAACCCAGCCCGCCCTCGCTTACAGGCTTGCTGATCTCGGCGTTCGAGCCGACTAGGTGCGTGGTGATGGAGAATAGGCCCGGCTTGAGGTGTTGCACGTCGCCCCGCAGCGGTGGCAGGATTTTCTTGACTAGCACTGAAAAGGGGGACGGCAATAGGTGGGGCAGTTCGGCGTAGAACTCGATGAGGTGGGAGATGACGAGGAGGAGGACGGGCGGGAGACTGATGATGGAAATGCGATGCCTCGCTAACGACGTGACCGCTAGGTGTAAATCCCCGTATGAGATGGGCGGGTTGGGGTCCGTCACCACGAATGGACGCCCTGAATGCGACGATGACGATGCCTGTTGTACCAGCGCGGCTTCATGGTGGAGGTGTGCCACTGCTACGTTGGCGCCGTGAACGCAGCTTTGCACGATATGTGATACCCATCTGTCGTGAAACAGGTAGTAATTAGCAACTGATTGCATGTGCATATGTGTGTAACACCGATGAAGTATTACATAAGCAAATATTGATTACATTTTTAATCGAATACACAAACGAAAAGGAGGGAAAAGGAGAACTTACGAAGGCATAACAGCGCGGCTTAGAGGGTCGCCGACCGTATTATCGGTAGGGTTCCCGTACACGCCATTTGCAGGACGAATAGTGCCGGTGCGGAAACCCTCCTCATTAGCAGCGCAGATGAGTCGCTCAGCGACCGCCTTGGTAAGGGGGTAATTCCCAAAATACTCCTCGCGCTTGCGCAACGGAAGCGCGAAGTCCTGCGTATCCAGCACCTGGAAGAAGCGCTTTGGCTCCTTGCACCACGGTGCGACCCACGTGCCGACGGGTCTGATGGCGATGCTCGCCGACGACGTGGCGCTGAAGACGGAGGCGCCAGCCGCCTTGGCAGCCGCCAGCACGTTGGCGGTACCCTTCACGTTGACGGACTCGGGAAAGGCGTACGAGTGCGGCGAGCGATCAGACGCCAGAAGCACCGCCGCGGTGTGGAACACGGTGAGCGGGAGCTTGACCGCGGACGCTGGCCATGGACGCGCGAAGGCCGCGTCGACGGATGCGCGCGACGTTATGTTAGTCTGCGCGAAGTCTACAGCGGCCGCAGGACCCGACAGCATGTCGGTGCGCTCCGTCCGTCGGATGTCTAGGATGCGTATGTGCTCGGGCGGGGTGCCCCGCGCTAGAAGCTGGAGCACGATGCAGCCGCCCACCAAGCCTGGAAATAGAATGTATGTTAGCGCGGGGTTCGGATGTCTTAGACCAGCGCGTACTAGTAGGAGGCGCTTCGCATCGCATCGCATCTCATTTTGAGAAACGCATGCGAAATGCCATGATTCATCATGCGCACTCCCTTCAAAACGCCAAGTGTCAAAGTGAACTGGAGGAAGTATCTAGCCAATACAGCCGACAAGAACTCACCTGATCCTCCAGTAACAACATACCGCCGATCAAGCTTCGGTGGCAACTTATGCGCATAATCCATCGGATTTCGGTCGAGCTTCTCATATGTCGCCTTGAGAAGATCGGGCGTCCATCGTGTCCTGGAGAGTCGCCGTACTTCCTCGGGTGTCCCGCTGAGTTGTCGATTTACGCGAACGAGATAAAGCAAGACTCCAACCGCGACGGCCAAGAGGGCCCAATTGACCCAACTGTCGCCATCAGACATGGTGCAGTTGCACTTATTCAATAATTCTTTGCCTCTAACTAGTATCGTCCTTGTGATGTGTTTGGGCAGGTGGGGGACGGGTTTGGTTTAATTTTCTTTACTTTATTCTGGCGCCGGCCTGAAGTGGGTGGCGATACTTAAACTGCTTGGCTTTATAGTAAGCTCAACCGGGCCCACCGGAGCTTGTTGGTTCACAGTGATCTGATTTCGTGGTCGTGGCGTAGCATGCCAGCCGAGACACGGCAAGCCGTATATTCCACGGCATTCAGGTTATTTGGAATGGGTTTATGGCTGTTACATGCACGATAGACACGTCACAGTAGGTGCTTGACCTGAAATATTTCATTTTCCTTCTGACTCCCTTTGCTTGTTGGGGCTGTATTTAGGTAGGTATGGATCTTTATAGTAATATTTATGCCGTCTGCAAGGAATATGCTATTTTCGGGCGTCGCTTCTCGAAATCCGTTTGGATGCCATCCTGCTTCGCCGTCCGGGTGACATGAAACACGTAGTAAGTCGCCAGCAAGAACGCTGCATCGGATGATAAACAGAGCTGAGCAGGCTCTGCAATCATTAATTACTAATCATTTAACTCTATTTTACTCCGGCATATGCTGGAGGTTATCTGAGTATGCATTGATTGCCTTACTAAGATATCACAGTTCGATTTCTGTTTGCACTGTATAGCTGAGTCTTGCATCATGCTGCTACGATGATAGGGCCACTTCACAACTTCACAACAACCTGTCAACAATGGCCTGTTGCAGCCACTCGCAGCGTCCGTTCTTTAGATCGTCGACCTGTGCCGTTATTCCTGCCTCGGCGAACTTCAACACGATACCCTCATCGCCGTATACGGGGAAGTTAGGCAGAGAGGAGGTATTTGGGTTGCCGGTCTTCACAAATGCAACGATGTAGTCCTGAAGCGCAGTCGCCAGGTCGACGTGCACGGGCAGCCCATCATCTCGTGTCGAGGTGTCGCCGTTAAAGAAGACGTACGCCACATCGTCCGCGTGGAAGCCTGGCGGGACGGCAAAGAGGTAGTTGTGCGTGGCGTTCCCCTTTGCGACCGCGAGATACCTCGTGATGCACGCGAAGAACACCTCTGAGCCCAGCTGTGTGATTCGCGCAAACTCCGTCTCCCATGGCTGGCTGCCGTCTAGCACGTCCGGGTAAATTTCTGTGAGCAGGGTGTTCACAGTTGCCTCTGACGCTTCCGGCAGCCTGGATTGGACTTCCGCCCTCACGTCTGCTGACGTTCTGACATCCTGGGGTGTGAATGTCGCGGATTCATTGAGCACGTGGCTAGTCAGGACCTGGAGTTCTATAGTCAGCGTGAAATACGATAGGCGGATCGGAATGCGAGTGTTTGTTATATAGTCCTATATGGACTACATAGGCAATTTGACTTACATTAATTCTCTTATCAAACTTCCGTTCGTGAAGCAGAATCTGGGGATGGGCCGGGACGAAAGAGCCATCAGGTGTTGGTCCATACGTGAACGCGCCAGTTTCCGCGATATAGACGGCGGCCTGGTTGGTCTCGATGAGCTGAGAGGAGCTTAGCGCGCGCAATGCGGCCACATCAGTGACAGATGTGCCGGTGATGTTTGACGCTGCGACAAGTGTGGTCTGGTAGCTTATGTCAACCTCGAGATTGAACTGCCACGCTGGCGACATCGGAATCGCCGCTCGGAAAGGGCTAGGACCCTTGGTTCCGCCATAAGCTGTGATGTGGTGGACGATACTCGATCCGCCGGCGCTCTCGCCTGCGACGGTCACACGCTTTGGGTCACCTCCAAATCTGCTGATGTATTGCTGCACCCACTCCAATGCTACGCGCTGGTCATGCAACCCAAGGTTGGCTGTGACGCCCTCTCCCGCCAGCCAGCCAAACATGCCCAGACGATAATTGATGGACACGACGATCATCCCTCCCTTGCCTCCAACTTTAGACCTTGCAATTAGACCTGCCGGGTTCCCGTCGGATGTTTTCGAACCAAGGACGAATCCACCACCGTGAATCCAGACTAGGACGGGCGCTACTCAACAAATCAATGGAGTTCAGGGATAGGGAGGCTGATGTCAGGTCACAGACCTTTAGCAGCTCGGCCTTTGCTGAAGACTTCTGTCGGGACATAGACGTCAAGAACTAAACAGCTTTCAGTCACTATCGTTTCCGCTGCAGCAATTGCTCTCCGCCGCAGATTAGCCCCTTGGCTTGTTGAGAGTCCCGCTATCCAGCCGGGAACGGCCTGGGGGCACATCACATCTTGTGTCCCTGCACTGATTTGGGAGCTTTGGTTCTGAAGCGGCGGTATTGGCTCTCGGAATCGAAGTTCGCCGACAGGCTGTTCAGCATACTGGATATTTTTGAAGATATAATAATCCCCGGTTTCCTGCAGATGTCCTGTCAGTATACCATCTAAAACATAAGCTCTGCTTCGTCTTTCCGTCACCTAGTTGCCGTGTCTTTCAAAGTAGAGATCCATTCAAAGGGGCAGTTATTGTCGATGTCTCATGGTCAGGTATTGACGCGCATGATCCCAAGATAATGAGAGATAACGCGAAGAAAGCAGACTAACATTGACTACGCCCTGGTGGATCTCATAGCCCAGATTAACAGTTGGCGTTACCGAGTAGTCTCGTTCGAAGTGGTGCTGTGGGGACGCGATTACAGATTCGGCGTGGAAAGTCGCTAGACAAAGCGCGATAAATCCGCTGATGCCCGTCATAGTTACAGGCAGCAGGGCGCAAGTCGAATTGAAAACGAATTTTAGTTGTTGTCTTGTGATGTCCACGAATTTTCTTCTTTTTAAGTTTATTGTGTGTTGATACAGATGTACATTTACACAAGATGTCAGTTTTTTGCGTCAAGCCTCCGTCATCAACAGTTACCTATATACGGTATGGTGTACTCCCCACTAAGCCCCCCCCCCCTGCACATTGCTTTTTCCCTAAAGCAATGTTCATGGTTGTAATTTCCTGTAGATCCGAATAGACATTATGTAGCAGTGGCGTGGACATCTTCATTACGTCGCCCACTTTTTGTCTCCTACAGTAGCTACACTATCAGCTCGAAAATTCTGTCACGACCGAAGCCAGCACATAGCGCCCGGCTTAGACAGTGTCTTTTACTGCAGGTATGCGTTCATCCCGTTCTGGCAGGTCGGGGGACCCTAACCCACACCTACCGGGAAGATGTCCGGAGCTAGAACTGAAAGGGAGGGGTCAACACTGCGGGGCCCGGTACCTATCTAGACGCCCGCATAGTACCTAGTCAACACCTTTCAAGCGGATACTACGGATCGGATGAATTGTATTCTTAATTCGACCGACACTTGGAGATCTTGCCGAGGCTTATGCATAGATGATAGTAAAGGCGGAAGGACAGTGAACACAAAGCCCGTAACTAAAAGGATTATCCAAAACAAGGGATAATTAGTACCCATGGTCAATTAGGGATCCAGGGGATACATGAAATAACTGCTCTAGGTTAGGAGTACTATCTATATACACGTCCAAGTACCCTATCTGCGATTAACTTTTGGCTCTAAAGACTTTTAGGGAAAAGGAACTTACCTCCTTCCATTACGACAAGAATAGCTGCGTTTGATAAATACCTACTGATAACCATTATTGGTACGCTGTAACGGTGGGAAAGTCGCAACCTGTACGTTGAAATTTGTTCGCCCTTAGGGTAAGAAACTCGCAGAGGTTGGAATCCGGACCCGAGAGAATTCCAGTCCTTTTCAATTTGAACATGCGTAAAAATAGCATTGTGCGAAAAGCAGCAAAGAGAGAAAATTAGTTGCAGTAGGTTAACAGCAAGAAGTGCACCAAAATAGCTGAACTCCCGACCACCGGTGTTGAGCCCATCCGCATAATCACTGGAATAGGAACTGTTGTCTAACTATTAAGTAGTGTACGTGCGGAGCCATGACGATGGCGTTATTATCGATGAAAATTAACGAGGCGTTCTTCTAAGCCGGCGGCCATATATTATTGCAATGAGTCGAGTGTTTCCGCCAGGTTCCCACTGCATACGTGGCCAGTACTACAGTTGTTGCGATGATCAGCACGTTGTTTATTTCCAATGTTCTGACGCTATAGATACGCACTTCAAGCCGCTAACTATTGAATCTGGATACATTACAAACTACGCGGCCTACGACCGCTCATATGTAATATAACCATCACCTAATGAGACCTATTTATTACAGGCACTTCAATAGGTGTAAATAGAATTCAATTGTTGAAGAAAATCCGCGATGACTCTGGCATGGCCGTGGACTCCTCGAGCTATCTACATGTAAGGAAAACAAAGAATAAATACTGTGCCCCCCCCTGGTGGCTAGGCCCACCCTGTACACTAATAGCAACGATAAGGATAACAGTCTTGGCATCCGCCTACGGACTCACTATTGACAATATCTAGAGCGCGAAGCCCATATGTCTGCTGGTCTAGGATTCATATGAATGATTTAATTGCATATCATGGAGTAACAAGCGAGGCGGCTAGGAGGCTCCAAACTACTATAGTAGCTTGTGTCGCTTTTATAAATATGCATGGTATGATCACAAATAGCAAAGAATTTAATACGTCCACTTTACAAGCTGAGGAAATTGGTCTGACCAGACCATGGCGTACATGCAGCTTACTAAGCTTGAGATTGAATTGCAGGGAGCTAGACAGTGTTTCAGTGTTTCAGTGTTGAAAATTGGTAGAAAAAAAGTTTCTTGGTCTTCTTACGGCGAATGTGGGACGTATCCGTCTTGTCCAGAATGACCGGATTTGAGAAAGTAAGCGTTCCATTGCAATTGCTTTAAGATCCCATGTTTGACCGTAATTCCTGTTGTATCTGAAAATAGGCTGAAAACCCCAATGATTTGATCTTTCAAGGGGGGTGTAAAAATCCCAAAAAGATGGAAGATTTTTAGACGATCCAAACTCGAATACCTCTAATCTGGCCCACGCGGCCGGGCTGTCGGCACCGAGTCGACAATCAGGACCACATCGCTGTGTGTTATTCTCGGGGAAAAGGACGGATATTGGTTTAAGCAGCTAGTGCCCTTCAGAATGTCCCAATGTGTTGGAGTGAAAAAAAAAAAAGGTTTTATAAATAGTCGACAAAACATAGTATTCGGGAATAAGAGCAGAGGACCCATGGTACCTCTCATCATCATTACCACCGTTTGTATAGGAATATTGTCAAGGCACACCGGACAAGAGGATACTCTAAGTGGAAGGCTAGCTCCTATAGGGAAAAGGGGCGTCCTTGAATGAAAGCATCGGTAGCGATTGTCAGATCCCAGTATTTCCCCAAGGTATTCAGTTCGAAAATAACACTATTGAATAGAAGATGTATAGGGGCCGAGCTGATTAAGAAAAGAAGCTACGATGCTTGCTTGAACCACGACACATACTGGAGATTAGCTACTGACTGGACTTCTGAATCGAGTGATTAAAGCTGTGTGTGGACTGTATTAATTTCCGTGCGAGAGGGCGCACTAAGAACCTGCATAAAACAGGTAGAGGATACAAGTATACCTTCAGACAATATATTGACAAGCAAATGAAGGCACTGACCTAGGTTTTTGTCACGTAGTATATATATTGTTAATTCCTAATTGGATAAGCGATGTTGTTTTTGCTGTGACACTTTTCGACCTTTTGCAATTTTCGAAGATGAGTCTAGAGACACGGAGGTTGTGTGGAAATAAGGACCTAAACAATGTCTAGCATCCAAAGTAATTACGTGCGGAAGACGGGAAATGGGGGCGGGTCCCCTAAGAAGCCCTTTAGTGCCTGTATGCGAATGCTGAGCCAGTGTGTCTCAAGATAACTGAATGGAACTCAGGGTTTATGAGTGGAGCGTTATATGCCAACCGAGTCTTCGCTTGTGTTAAGACAAATCGCGACTAGGTAGGATTTCGTTTCTCCCTGACTAAAAAGAGCCCGACTCCGTAGCCTTGAGAAACGCGCGTAATGAAATATTTTGCCTGCAAGAGATGTGACAACCCGTAGGATAAGGCCGTAGTCTGTCGTGACTGTGCCCCTGAAACTTGCCGGCGTGGAGAGTGATGTAGGGGCAATGCAGCCGAGCAGATTACCTCCCTTGGAGTGAGCCTCTAACCCGCTGACGCGGTCTGTGGATTTAGCCATACTAGGACGTTCTACTGGCGATGATTCTGGTTGTTGTAGTTACATAATGTTATGGATACCAAGGATGCGAACCTGCAATCGGATAGGCCCTAGGGAAGTGATTATCTAGTGGTTCCATATCCGGATATATGTGGGAGAATACTCCTTTTAAGACTCTTTCGACCATACCCCCTTTTGTTAGACAAATTTTAACCTGCTGCTTGCCTGTTAAAGATTTGTATAGTTATAAAACACTATATACTGTTTCCGGTTTCATAGAGAATACCTATCTAATCTTAGACTTAATGGACCGCGCAATTATGTTACTTGTTAACGCTACCGTCTAACTCTTAAATATACGGCCTACAGGCTACAGAATACAAGCTTACCACCTCACAGGACAGTTAAATTTCTTATGCAACACACTAAGCAAATTTTCCACAGCTATAGCAAGCCGGTTATAATAGCAAGATTATGTCTAGTAGCATGGGACTTACCCTTAACTGTGTCTAGATAGTAGTAGAAGTAACCAGAGATATTACCGAACAAGGCAAGCTTCTAAATCTATGTGAGTCCGGCCTGACATGCGTAATCAGTTTATTATAACATGCAATAGAGTCATCCAGTATGATTGGTAGGCCTCTCCGTGACACCTTGTGTCTGTTGGTATATTTCCATGGCCTCCTTGTGCTTCCCTTGGCTTTTAAGCATTATAACAAGGTTGCCTATGCTAATAAGTGTGGAAGGATGCTCTCTGCCTAGCACCTTTTCCCTAAGACTTAGTGTTTGCTGGCATATTTCCTCGGCCTCCTCATACTTCTTTTGGCTATAAAGAACCCCAGCAAGGTTATTCATGCTGTTCAGTGTAGAAGGATGATCTCTGCCTAGCACCCTTTCCTTAAGCCTTAGTGTTTGTTGGCATATTTCCTCTGCCTTTTCATACTCCTTCCGGTGGTCAAGGGCCACAGCAAGGTTGTTCATGCTGCGAAGTGTAGAAGGATTCTCTTTGCCTAGCACCTTTTTCATAAGCCTTAGTGTTTGTTGGTGCATTTTTTCGGCCTCTTCATATCTTTTTTGGTAGTTAAGGGCTAGCGCAAGGTTGTCCATAGTAATAAGTGTACAAGGATGCTCTTTGCCTAGGACCCTCTCCGTAAGCCTCAGTGTTTGCTGGCACATTTTCTCGGCCTCTTCGTACTTATTTTGGTGTTTAAGGACTGTAGCAAGGTTGTTCATAGTGCCAAGTGTAGAAGGATGCTCTCTGCCTAGCATCTCCTTACTCAGACTAAGTGCTTGCCAATACAATGGTTCTGCTTTACTGTATTTCCCAAGCATTAAATAACTTTCAGCAACAGGAACCAGAGGGTAAAGATTATCCTTTAGATTTGTTACACTGTCAGTTTCCAGCACTGCTTGCCCATGTGGCAAGTACTTAACCCATGTGTGCCGGTTCTCGTGCCTTGGGGATGGATATATTTCCTTAAATCGCTGGAGTACGCTTGCTCTCAATTCTGTCTATTCTCCTTTGTTTTTCAGCCATTTGCGCATAACAAGTCGGACAAGTCGGTGTATATTAAACGTATTTGGCGTGCCACGCTTAATAATAAAGGCGTATGCTTTCAGTGTACCAATAGCTTTCTGCATTTCAAGCTTTGAAGCAGCTAGGAGGAAAGATTGCGGTATGTCCTTTTCGGCCAAGAATGAAATAAACTTGAGGTAGTCTGCTGCCTGGTAGTCCTGTTAGGAAATTTTTTCGAACGAGATTAACCAGGTCGTTGCAACCGGATTTTGAGCCTTGGCATGATCTCTGTATCGGTAGAGGTCTTCAAACTGCTCACTTAGCATTTTGATCAGGCCAACATTGCTCGACTTGCACAATTCTAGGTATTCCGATACGGTAACATTTGTGTTAGAAGCTATAAATGCTGACGCTTGCTTAACAGCCAGAGGGACATTGGTCAAATAGTTTAACAGACGCTGTACGCTTTTTATATTGTCTATCTGTTGTTTTAGTAGGCCTTTTTGTAACAAGTCGGTAGCTTCTGCATTACTTATTTCAGATACAGTAAGGATCTGCTGCTGCGCGATGTCGAGGTTTGTAGTTATTTTATGGTTCTGTGTTGTGGGGGGAATCGACACTTCCTGGCTGAAAGGGAGGCAGTCAGCTAGACACTCGCTCAATAACACTTTGTTGTCGACATTATTAACAATCAGGAGCCAGCTGCCGGCACTCTGCTGGCCTAGGCCCTTTTGTACAAGTAGTTTCACATCGACTGCTTGGTCCTCGATGCCTGGCAATTGAAGCAATCGCCCAATCTCGCGGTACGCATTCTCGAAGCTGTTCAAGTTGATAGCTGAGACCCAGAAAACCGAACAATCTGGGAATTTATGGCGAACCTGGTAGGCAGCCTCAAGTGCAATCCGAGTCTTGCCGATGCCCCCAAGACCGTCAAGGGTGGTGCGCTGGCAATCGTCTTTATTTGCGCTAGGCGGTATCTTTTGGAGAAGATTTTCTAGGATGGCATCACGTCCGGTAAAATTCTTGTTACGCCCAAAAGGTACCATGAAGTGAGATTCTTGGGGGCCTAAGGTATACTGTAAGAAGTGAAAAAGGAACTTGGTAGAATATGTCAAACTTATATTGAGAGTCCTAGCGCTGCTCAATAGCTGCGCGGAGTCGATGCATTGCCTTTTCCTCGCCCTTGCCATAGTTGATCTATATAGCAACATTAAAAATTCCTAGAAGAGAATACGCTTTGTCCTCTTCTCGTTTGGTGTCCCGGCCTTGTGACCAAGCCATGCGTTCGCTCACGCTGAATTGGGTCAGCGACGTCCCGCGAAGAGCGCTAATAGCAATGCCAGTAATCTCTTGAAGGATTGGACCCAAGGTTGGTCTATCGCCCAGCTTCTGGCCGTCTTTTGAAAAGAACTCGACACACTGTGGGGCAAGAAGCTCTTGCAGCGTCCAGCCCCTAGTAAACCATCTGCTCTTGCGAGAGGCAAATTCCCAGGCCACCTGTGGTACAGCCATTTAATGCTGTGCCTCTTGGGTTGATACGTCCCACAAGTATGCGTAGCATTTTGCTGCATTCTGGTACCATCGAAACATTGAAGTGATGGCCTCTTGAAGTTCGGGAGAGCTCGACTTATCGATACAACAAGAATCGACCTAACAGTACAGCAGACCATCAGCAGCAGCCTGCGTCACGCAGAAGTCGATTTTCCGATAGCCGGATTTTTGCTGATATTCGTACTTCCTTAAGCGAGCACCTTCGACGATCTCTCGAAAGATGACCTCTTCATCATGTTTTCCCCAGGTATGCGAAAGGATAGCGTACGGTGGGATGTTGTCGATGAGATCTTCGGTCAGCGTCAAGCTTCCGTCGTCAAGCTTCCGGAGGAGGCGCATAGTGGCATATCTCTTCGTATAACTAAGATAAGATGCTTTTGAAACAGAGGTTCGCCGCCATCGTCGAGGAACAAGATGGGGCCGCCCAGAGTGAGGGGCTAGGCATATTGTTTGGGGGCTGAGCGTCTGACGCCACGTGATCAAGGCTGGGGGAAATGGGATGTGGCTATACACAGCACGGGATGCCAAGTCTGGCTAGGGGGGATGTGGTCTTTTAAATTTACATATGTCGACCAAGTATCTATGTAGCTGTTATGCAAAACCGGCTGCATATGCATGGCTTACATGGCCTTAGACTGTTAGTTCCTACCAGCTAACTGACAAAGGGCGGAAACCTAGGGTGGCAGAGTGGAGTTGAACCCGTGCTATTACCATGGTACGAGCATCAAAAATAAATGTTATTGTTTATCTGTCTAGTCTAACTACGGGTTGGAGTTCTCATGCTTATAAGAAGCGCAAGGAGCTGTGGATCTACTTTCTGCCGGGGCCTTTGGTTGGCTGCTCCCTGTTGAAGTATAAGGTCAAGGTGACATAGCATGTACAGTACTAAGGCATCATGGCATCTCGTGTATATAACATAGGGCCTTCCCACCTCACATCCAGTCAGTTCAGTAGTCAATCAAGTCTCATATACCCTTCATTTCAATACTCCCAAGCTCCTGATTCATCCATCGTACCCCTTCACTGGCTGTACTTTTGGACGCAAAATCAATTCAACTGTCCTAACTAGATGCCTGAGGTAGTAACTAAATAAGCACCCATAAAATATGCCTATATCTAATATACATGTACGTTAACAGCTGCGAAGTTACAGGACACGTAGCGATCTAGAAAGATGCAAGATCGGGGTAATGTGGCTTTGGCACTTGGGCGCCGTACGGGTGGACGCCTTGTTCCCACCGCGGGTTTGTATATATGCTGAGATAGAACTGTCATATAATACGCGGCTCGAGGCCGCTCATGAACATGCAATATTATGACCTATAAGGCCCGGCTGGCTGGTACATCTATAGATTTTGGAAAGATAGAAAGGCAACAATTGTGCTCATAAAGGAGAGCACAAAGAAGCAAAACGTGTGTCTACCTAAGTAGGTAACCCAAAATAATACCCCTTTTCTTTAAGGTACCCCTGGATCCTAATAAATGCAATGCAACAAATAAAAGTTTTAAAATGATACCCTTATTTCCACTGTCTCAATGCCTTGATTGGTTATCTTGAAGGTCTAGAAATATGTTTAAGCGGGTACATGAGTCAGCAAGGTGTCATCTGGGCGCATTGAGGCGAATACATCATACCTACCGAGACTAGGCGGCTCAAGACCGCACATGCACGCACCAGTGACCTGGTAAGAGCTACCAGGCGCAGCAATAGAGTTAAACCAACGTTTATTGATCGCATATGGAGCATACCAAGAAGTAAAAGTGAAGCTACCTATTTATGCGGTACCTACTTGTAGGCAAAGAAAATTCTAGAAATCAATGTAGGCCCCTTAGCAGCTACACCCACCCTAGAGGACTAGTACTAGGAGAAACTCTTAGTACATCTTACCTACACTCCCTTAACATACCAAGGAGGTACTGTATGCGAAGAAGCAGAGGACCAGACCCTAATAAAATATAGTATCTGCTTAGTAAATACCCTGGCCAACTTTCCACTGCGCAGCGCGTGAGCTTTCCTTGCTCTCTACCACATATGAATTGATTTGCAATGGAGGATTCACAGGCCCCAGCTCTAGAGCCCTTGAAGGCGTTACACAGGGTTGGCAAAATATCAGGAAAAAATTCAATATAAAAGCCAAGCCGTAAGAAATAAAGATAGAGAAGGGGGAAGAGAATTCCTTTGATGAATCTAAACCTGTAGACAAGCTTGAGCTAGGTTGGTTCGCGCAGTGTCCCTAGATAATAGGTCACTTTGCTTAACTGACGGCGGAGGCGCCGTGGTTTTATAGATGTTCAATCGTGGTGTTAAATTACATGCTGACAACACTGTCGTCAAGTCTGGGAAGGACTTAACCATGGGAGAGGCAGAGGCGCTAAAGTCGCCCCTAAAGCCGAAATCCCAGTCCCACGTTTTTATGATGTGCATAAGACTTCCGATGGGGAGGTCCACATAAGTATGTTGTAAATCCCTGGGGAACCTCTTGAGAAGCTATGGCCCAACATATCGGCCGATCAGAAGAAAGACATTGCCCGGCCGCTTTGGGAGATCGTCGGAAAGATAAGGTCCGTGCGTCCTCTCCCATATTATATTGGCGCTTGTGATGGCAAGGGGTCCGGGACTTGAGCTCAATGTTTACACGTTGTGCCCCGCCGTATAGTGATGGAGGGGTCTTAAACGAATATACCTTATCAGGCCTTGTGGAAAACACACCCTGGTCATGAGAGCAGCGGTTGCGCAGCGGCCGCAGACTGGTTACTGTGTTGTTCTTACCCACGAGGCTCTCGCGCCCAGGAAAATTATATGTGATAAAGAAGAGGAAATCACAGGACTTGTCGATTAGGAGGAAAGCGGATGGTACTGACAATGATGGTAGCCACGCAAAGGTAAAACACATGTAGATGCGAGGTCAACAATGATGAGTTGTATTTGTCCAGGATGAGTAAAGCTGGGCCTGGACCGCCACATACGGCCTGTAGTAGATTGGCCAATCTCAGCCCAACTCGGCCCAATTCAGCTAGCCCAATTCAGCTAGTCTTGGCCAAGCCTCCATCACACTAGTCAAGCTGCCTATTGCTATACATACATACATCATGCGGCCATATGATTCCATAGCCGTAGAGCGGGGCAGTCTGTGTTTCTGGCTGTCTTTGTCGGCAGCAACCTTAGGATATATATTTATGCATGCACTCTTACAAGATCCCTCAGTCCCGTATTCCTTTAATTCTCCGAATGCGGTGTCTGATCTGCATTGGCCGGGGGCTTTAAGGCCGTACACACAAACCTGGAGTCGATACCTACTACAGTACTACCCACACCATGATGCCAAGGCACATACCTGAGCTTTAATATCTTTCGAGAGTAAAAGGCAATTTTTATTTCCTGCGTTTGTATCTGTGTCTCTAAACTTTAACAGCAATCAAGGGGAATTTGTCGAAAGTTGTTCCATATTGTGTTGCGCAGAACCAATGTGTTTGATAAGAAGGGTGGTTGAGGTCCATGCAAGCTGGCTACGGCCTGACTTTGCTAGGGCCGGTTTGAAGCCGCTAATGCAGGGGCTACGTTGCGGTCAAATGCGACAATAAAGCTTTAAAGGAGAAACATAATTAGAAGATAGTATGTTTATTCTACAGCTAAAGATTTAGCTATAATCTAACATTACTATCATTGGCGCCCCTAACATGGCCGCTGGAACCGTGGTGCCCACAACCTGTATTACTGCTAATACGCCTAAGCATTCTTAGGCAAAATCAGATATAGCTAGCTAGGTTAACCTAATAGGGTGTTGTTAATAGCTAAAACCACCAGAAGATAAGGAGGAGGTCATGATCTTGCCCCTTCAATTACTCTAAGTATCGAACTAGCAACGAACTGACCTAAAACTTGGGTATGACTTAATTAAAGGGAGCCACAGAAAGCAGCGACCGCGGGCACGACCTGGGTCTCAGCCACTTCCTCGCCACAAGCAGCGACGACACACTCCTCAGCTGCAGGTTCAACAACGTCTTGGGCACCACCTGATCAAGACCAAGAGTCAGCTAAGATTCACAACTCGACTCTAACATTCTTGATTTGGTGCATTATGGGGAGTAAACACAACAGCCAAACTTACAGATGCACGCATAGTCGTCGGCGGCACAGTCAGTGGTGCTTGCTGCCGCGTCGGTGATGCAGGGCTGGGCACAGGCCGGGATGTCTGACCAGGATTGCGCCGTGACGAGGGCGGCAAGGGCGAGGACGGCAAAGGTGGACTTCATGATGACGAACAGTGAAGGAATTTAGTATATAATGATGAGATAGAATTGTCAAATAGATAGATAGAAACAGATCGCAAAGTTTCTTGATGGATATTTGAATGGAAACGGGCTATTCAAGAATGGAATGAGCAACTCACCAGATTTTATAGACTTAGTGATTGTTAGTTGAATCCATGTGATGTATATGATGCCGTTACTATACACCGCAGCTAGAGTGATCGACTTGCAGTGACGTTTGTGGATAATAAGGATAAATAGAACCAAGGCTACACATTGACTATTTAAGCAATTGCTCTGCATCAGACTGAAAGCCGCCCAGGATAGATCGGCCAAAGCTTCTTGATGTTACGTGGCTTTGTTTATGTTGTGCTTCTTGCGTGGCAATAACAAGTATGAGAACAGCAAGTCCCTACCAAGAAGGATAAAAGAGAGATCTTGGCAATTCACCATTCCCTGAAGTGCTCATTAGAACCAAATCCACCTCAACAGGCTTCCGGTCTGTATGCGCGGATGTCTGTACATAGGCGTGTCTGCGTGTAAGTAGGTAGGGAGGTATACTACATAGTGGTTAGTTGGCTGTACAAATGCGCGCCTACCTTTGTTTTCCGCGTCATAAACCCACTGCACCGTTGGTTGGTCGCCAAACCGGCGACCTCAAGCTCTATTAGGCTGCCGCATACAGGTACAGAAAGAAGACAGAGCTGCACGCATGGCCAGCGCATAAAGCTTGTCGTATTCCTGCCCGGTTCAGTCAACCAAATCAAAAACCCATTTGACAAGCTGCGTAGCTAACTCTTTCCATGTTTGATTATCAGAGTATTGCTACGCCTAAACAAGGAGAGTTGTTAGCCTAAAATAATTGGTGAAACTGGTGCACTTAGCTTGCACACCCTAGCATGCAAGTGGTCAACCATCTGGGCACTCATCGAGTATATTGCGCTTCTTCTCCTTGCATGGTGACTTGCAGATAAATGCCACTATAGTTGTGAGGGTGACTCACTGGCCAACATATTTTGCAGACATGCCGACTCCTAGAGCAGGTGAGCTCACGGAAAGGTTCTATTTTCTGAGTAATAGTCCATGATCAGTGTGTCTTAGGAATGCAATGACCCCTTTAACTTGTTCATTTTATAAGTTCTCACACTTTCCTATAAGCGTCTGTTAACTCTCTGGGCCTGTTTTTCATTAGTTTCAAAGTATCCCCTCGCTTTGTTGGGTAGATAAAGAGCACACAATGCAACAAGAACAATTCCTCAGAGATATTGGCTTCCCTATCCGCAACAAAAATAATGTTAACTACCTTATTGCAGTTTTACTACGGTCAGCGATCCTAGAGCGTGGTAAGTATTTTTCTATGTAACAGACTTAAGTTGATGCTGACCGAATTAGTACCTGGGGCAATTACCAACCCAGATCAATGGATCAGACCACCAGTAACAATAAACTGCTAAAAAGCAAAGGAAATAAGTAGAGAGGAAATATTCCAAATTCTTTGAGTACTGGAGGTTGGATAATTTGGACAATTACATCTCTTTGGGCACTCTGTACCAAGATGTTCATGGGGCGTGGGCAGACATTGGCGTCAGCATGCAGCTCTGGTTTCTAAATCTGATAGGAGGTGTACAGCGAGCATGATAGTCAAAGGGTTCTAGCCACCATAATGTAATGTAGAGAAATATTCGAATGCACATTTAAACCACTGTCGCACTGATATCCTAGAAATTATCCGGCAAAGCGTGTTTGAGAGCATACTGTTAACGAACAGCTCAACAGATTATGCTCCGGAATTGCATGCTAACTTTTATGTGAATTGGGATCTTCCAAGAGCCTTCCAAACGAGATAATTATGACTCGAGTCTGGCAACAGATTTCCAGAACATCTTGACAATCACAGGAAACAGCCAGGATGCTCAGCTAAAAACTATTTCACAATACTTCAGCCAGACATATCTGACAATAGGAGATTGTACACTATATAATATGCCTTGCCGACTCCTACAGAAAGCAGCACAGCGAAAAAGAGGCGCGGTGATGAGGCAGACCTGCCCAAGAAGAGACAAAAGACAGGTCAGTAGAATAGAATAACCGAAATACGGCTTCGGTCAAAGTCACTGGAGGTGGGGAAGTATGCTTGGAAACGACGCCACTATTTGGGTGCATGGTGTTGGGTCGAATCCTCCGTGGATAATTGAATCGAGGTTAATGGGGACCACCTTCTTCTATTTGCTTCTTGGCTTGCATCCGAGGCTTCCTGTAGCATGCGCATAGTCCAGATAATGCGGCTCAAAATAGGAAGATCCGGAACGTCCAGCACAAACAAATCTGCCGTATGCCGTCGGAGTTCCATCACACAATATATGCGAAAGGCTCTTTGCGCCATACTAACCAATTGACCAGAACTTATATCGAAACGAACTCGTCAACGATCGCTGGTTTTAACATCCTGACAGCATTTGCTGCAAGCTAAAAAGATGTCTGGATGATTGGCGGGTGACATTTAAAAGAGATCACCAGAGAGAGAGAGAGAGAGAAGCAACAATAAAGATGGAAAAATTGATCGAAGTAGTTGGAAGAGACCCAGGGGCTCTGTTTGTATCGAGTTAGACTGGGACTACCGCCCTCTCCACCTTTCACTCCCTCCTATATGCGGCTTGCCGTCGCTGTCACGGTTGTCAAACAGATGTGCCGACTGTCACGGCCGCATATCACAGGGAAGAAACGCGAACCGCGTAGATGGAAAGACAAACGCAGGTGAGTGGTCTAGAAACCGTCCAGAAAGTCGACATACCTGTTTTTCTCGGCCCTGCCGACCTCCGATGAATCGACAGGACATGCTGCTAGACCCCGAGGCCTAAGAAGCAAAGGGTTGGGATGGCGATATGCTAAGTTAGGTATCACCTGCCTGTGCTGCTTTGTCGAGTCCTAACCTTGCAATATTGACATCTTTGGACATGCTATAAGATGAAAGAAGTGTGCGCATTGTTGCCAGTACCAGTTTCAAGCACCCAGCTCCTGAGTAACTCGCCATGGGAATCTCTCGCCGAGTCTAGACAGTAGCCTACAAGATCTTGCCCATTTGCCCAAACCAGTGACTTATTTCTTTGCCACTTACAGACATAAATAGGAGCCAGATACTCTGTTTCCTCCCACACTTATTCAACTCTCAAATCAGAGACTCTGTCAAGCCATCAACTAGCATCATACAAACTAGATTAACATAGCCAGAAGCTGCTCAGCTAGGATATGGAAAGCCTAGAGAAGAAGATGCGCGACCTCCAGCTCGACTCTAGAGCGTCATGTTGCAATCAACAACCCAACGCATCTTGTCCTAAAGTCGGCTCACTGGCCTGCAAAGACTGCCTCATGGTCTGTGTACGCTATACCATGCCCTTATACATGTCCTCCTACTCTGGTCTATGTTACTGATCTAGCTTATGGGGAACAGTACTGTAGCAAACGATGCCAGACTGCACACTGGCCCGACCACCGCAAGGACTGCCGGTCACCTCTCTTGAAAGGGACCTGGAAGCCACGCTGGATAGCCCAGAATCGACAGCCCGCATTCATCAGCGACACTGAGGCTCAAACAAAATTAGGAACACTCAAGTACCTCTGGGGAAATGTTCCGGCCGTTGACGTGATCCAATTGGCCCAGAACGAAGGCATCAACTTCCAGAAGCCACTAGATTTACTCTTCGCCGGTAAACCCCCAATAACCATAATTAGTGTGATTGATCTTACTGAAAATTCCGTCACAGCGTCAGGAGATCTTCGAAACGTCGTTTTATCTGTTGCAGACTTACCTCCGGGCTATCGATCCCCCCTCAACATCGTCATCAATGATCTTGAACTCGACATCGTCGCCCGGAACCTGATTTTTCTCTTGATCATGTTCAACGAAGAGGACCCTAATACAGCGGCCGAGGCCATGATTCATGTTTGGTACTCGGCATTGGTAACAGAGTCTTGTTACACCCTGCTCCAGAAAAAGCTTAAGCCAATGGTCCAAGAGGTTTGCAGTAACATCGTAGAGAAGTGCCCGCGAGCTCTTGTCGACAAGACCTGGACTTTCGGGAACAGTTCTCTGCGAATTGTGCTGACTCGAGAGGCATGGATGAAATTACCGTTATATTTCGACGTGCCTAATGGCCTGACCAAGGAGGCCGCACATGATGTCCGTCAAGCGATCGTGAATGCGCCCTCACGTGTCGACTTCCTCGATCGAGCCATCTTGAGAACATCACCGACTATGGCTCTTGGGATGATAAAATACCGCAACGACGGCGTGCTTATACCCTTCGGAAAACCTCGGGATGCTTTTACCGTCCCGAACCCGTAAGTTATTCCACTTCTTGGGCGATTGCCGCAGACGTTCGCTCGAAAACCATCGCTTAAAGGCTGAGAACATCGTCAGGACTTTATTCGACTCTACTTGCGAATGGCCAATGATGGATTCGGCCGACCCACTGGCCGGATGGTTCATCAAGACCGTCCTAGCGACTAAGGCCGGGCCTGCGAAGAAGGACGCGTACGGCCAGCTATACTACTACCTGAAGCGGGTGTTCACCAAGTTCCATTCGCGACTCCGTGCGAACGCGGTATACCTCGAACTTTATCACGTCGACGCGCGGACTTTGGACAAGACCCTCACTGGGCGACACTTCGACAGAATCGAGGTGAGCAACATCTGCGACACACACTACCTCGGTATCGGAACCACTCTCGAGACCTTTGGTCCTCTGCTGCGCAACCCATCTGTTAACCCGCACGCAACACTCGTCACGCTCTTTCTGAACGCGGTACCCGAGGCCAAGATGATGATCCGGCTCATGAGCCCCATGCTCGCAAGAATCGCGTTCATGCACGAGACGAGGATCGCTTCCGACTACATCGCGCACGGGCTCAGGAAGCCAAGCGGTATTAATCCTACCGAGATCCGGAACTTTATAGAGATCCAGGCGACCAAAACCGCTTGTGCACTTGACATGGTGAGCGACATGGACGCTTACTTCAACGAGTAAGTTAAACATCCTCCTCCTCAGGCTGAACCTGAGCAGCCTTCTAGAAATACAAGATAGAATTTTTGAGTGGTGAATGTCCAGCTGACACATGTGACCGTCTTAGGTACATGGAAACCTACGACTTCGCACAGTCAGCCTTGTCCGCTCAGGTGGCGATGAAAGCGAAGCACACGATCATCCCGCCCTGGCCGCTGCGGGTCGACGGCGGAGTGCACCCGACGCAGAAAGACAGAGAGGACTTCATGCTCCTGCTGGGAAGTGCGCACATCGGCCATGAGAGATATGTGGAATGGAAGGTCGCGGACTTGCGCGTAGAGCGATGAAGGAAGCGTAGCAAGGGCATTCGTGTCTGCCGTTAATATTAATTTGGGAGTTGTTGGACAATCAGTGCCAGGCCACGCGACGCCGGTTAAAGTGGAAATGCAGGCTCGATGAAGGCCCTTGCGGGAACTTGCCTTCGACTGCGCCCGTCAAGGAGCTCGCGGTGATCAGGGCCGATGCAGACTGTCTCCCGCAAGAGGAATAGATTCGTCACGGTTCGGCATCTATAGAGCGGCCTGTATGGATCAAGTCTGACACCTATTACATGCGCAGATTGCAGTCACTAGACGCAGGCCTTGGATCATGGCGTGAATAGTCAGCGTTCTTTTTTTTTTTTCCTGGTGTTTTTGGCTTTTCTGTGTGTGTGTGTGTGTAACTGTTCAAATCTCCTTAAACGCCTGATAACCGATCCATAACAAAACAAAATGGTGCTCGTAAACGCCCCCATGAGCATTACCAAGGGCCTATGACCTCTGTTGCTACACGCTATAGTATCCCGCTCTGCGGTTTACTAGTGCTGCGCGCTCAGTTCGGGTCCCAGGGCCAGCGGGGTCACTATCTCTAGTTCTTCATCGCCACTTTCTTCTTTTTCTGCAGCTCTCCTCCGTTTTTCCGCTGCCTTGTTGTCTTGGGCGGCCAAAAAGCTTTTCTTTTTCTGCTGTTTTAACGGCTGCGGGCGGTTGGTTTCTGTTGTTATATTTCGTATTGCCTGCTTTTTTAAAAGACTTGATCTTGGCTTGCATTTTGAGTAGGGGTACACCTTGGAGAAATAGCACTATATTAAGTGCGGGGTGTTGAGCTTGGGGTCCTGTACGGTGGGCCCTTGCGACGTAGTTCTTTGTGCAGGCAATTTCTCTTTCCAGACATACAGCATACGATGTGCATCCCTAGCCGCGCAGATATCTATGGAGGCTCACTCACCTAATAGCAACACAATTCGGAGTCTCTGCAACAAGTGTGTAGAATATGATTGGGTCTACATTATCAGTGGGTACAAGACTTTTGACAGTGGCCTGGAAGACGACATCAAATGTCTTAAATCACCGTCATGGGGAACTGCAGGCGTTATGGGAGGATCTTATTACCGACGAAGACATTATCCGGGAGTCTTTTGGAAACGGGATCCCCATCCGAACCCGACCCTAAGAGAGACATTCATATTTCCGCTCCTAAGCTTGGGAGAAATGAATAGTACGGCTTCAACATGTAGCGTGTGTAGCTTCGTCCTTGCATCAGCCTTGACGCCAACCTCGGATCTAGCAAAGACCGCGTTTTGGAGAAGCGAATGGCCAAAAGACTCAGACGACTGTCTGAACTGTTATGTGAATATCGGCTCGACTACGCAGTCTGATATTCGTATCACGCTTCTAGAGAATAGTCTTGCTCCGAATCAGGACAAATTCCGTTATGGGAGGTTGGTCAAACCTGACTGTATTGATTTTCAGACCATCAAGAACTGGTGGTTGGATTGTCGGCAATACCACGGCCAAGGTTGTTCGCAGACTCAATCTCACGCTGTCCTCCCTCCATTATCGGCCGAAGTACGTGCAGCGTTCCGGGTGATTGATGTCAAAGATAAGACAGTCATTCCTGCTTCTCCTGATAGTGACTACGTTGCACTCAGCTACGTATGGGGCAAACCGAAGCCAGGACGCACATTCCGCCAGGCCTTCCTTAATCCATGGCCAGTCGACCTCTCTCAGGCTCAAACTTTGACCCTGAATATGGAAGAAATCCCCAGGACTATCCGGGACGCTATCGATGTTGTTGAGAAGCTTGGCGAGCATTATCTATGGGTCGATGCGCTATGCATTTTCCAAGATGATGTCAGTCAGAAAATGCAGATGATTGGTATCATGGACAGGGTTTATCGTCAGGCTATCCTCACTATCATCGCTGCAGGTGGCAACAACTCTGATTCGGGTCTCGGGGGGTTACAGCCGAGATCGCGCAATTTCGAGCAATTGGTGGGCACAATATGCGATCAACGCATTATTAAGCTCTCTACCAGCGTTGGCACTCTCCTCAACGCCTCGTCCTGGGCAAGCCGTGCGTGGACATATCAAGAGGAGCACTTCTCGAAGTTCAAGCTAGTCTTCGTAGGAGACCGTGTATTCTATCAATGCCCAAGCGCTGTAGGGTGGTCCGAAGACGTGACAGAGTATGTTCGCGCCGACAGGAAACCTAAGATAAAATCTGGCATCGACTATGCTAGCGAGTGGCCTTTCGACGCGGTTTCGAAATACACCACTCATGTCGAACAATATACTACGCGACAACTCAGCTTCCCTGATGATATCCTGAACGCCTTCACTGGGATCATTCGAGAGTATTCCCGAACACATAACACCGAATTCTGCTGGGGTCTGCCGAAGCGCGACTTCACAAGTGCTCTGCTATGGAGAGATAATTGGCATGGACTCAGAGCTTATAAGCCGCATTTATTGATAAGAGATGAGCCAGGGCTTCAACGCCGCCATCCGAGCAGCGACACAACCCTTAAGTTGCCTTCCTGGTCGTGGGCTGGATGGGAAGGCCATGTCCATTTACCTTTCCTTTCTGCGCCTGGATACGCTCCATTGGATATTAATTGGGAATGGCGGTCCGCTGAGAGCCAAACAGCCCACGAAGGACTCTTGAATGATAGAGTCATTAGCTTCACTGCTGAGCTCGCCGAACTGGAGCCACACTGCATGGACATTGATCACGACGCTCTCCGGACAGACAACGGTTCTCTCTGGACGCAGGGCAAGAATGTATTCGTTCTCTTGGCGTCTTTTTCTCGGCCCATGCGCTACATCGAAGGTGCCGAGAATGTGGAGTCCAGGACGTGTATTGTGATGATGTTACAATTTAAAGAGGGAGGTATCTTTCATCGTAAAGGACTGATGGTCTGTGCGGACGCGCAGTGGAAAGCTGCCAATCCAAAAACGCATGCTGTATATTTATCTTAGTCTATTAATAAGCATAATAATATAAGGCACATAATTGGGTGGGACAGCTGGACTTAGACTTTGCGGGGTTGGCGGCGGGCCGGAAATGATATAACGGCCCGTTGCCGTCTGGATAGGTGCCCGAGGATTAGTTCCAATTATGGCTACTGGTGGCTGGTTGATTGGGCTACAGCCACGTCTAAGCGAATTGGGTCAGATTGAGCCGAGACTTTGCTGTAGCCATAAACTACTCTATCCCTTTAGTGCCCATTCTCGCGACGGACCCCTGTAGGTACAAACAGCAAGGGTGTTTAACCAATTAGACTTACTATCTTGAGGTACCTCGTTTCCTACCTAAATTTGCATGCGCTATATGTACTAGTAGATGTTACTACTACTAGCCACACGGTTAACAGCCACACCTAGTATTTTAAGTTTGACGTGTAACAGAAACCTAACAGGGATTGAAAGGTGAAAAGCGGAGAGTGGCAATGTATTGCAGGGGTCCGTCGCGAGAATGGGCACTAAAGGGATACTGTACTATGATAGATCATTACAGTTGTTCCAGGACCATTATTCCTCATCCAAGCTCAATACAACTCCTCCCATACCAAATCGTGTTTTTACCTCTCTCTATTGCATTGAACCCCGGTATCTTATTAATGCTCTGTAATTCGTTCTCCGTGCTAAATATAAATACTATACCTTTTTCAGTACCGAGACTGTACCTACATTTTCTGGCCTTGTTTGACTGCTCCAAAACGAGCCGACTACCGGTATCCTCCAAAAATGGATCGTGGATTACTACCCTCGCCAGAAGAAATTCGGAAGATTATCGCAGAAAGAGAACTCTTCCGACGCCAGGCTGAGGAAGCAAAACGGCTTGCAGAAGAAGAACGACGAGGTAGGGAAGAAGAGCAGCAACGAAGAATTGATTTAGAAGCACTGGCAAATAAGACGGCATTTATCCCCTACTTGTACTACTGCTACGCCGGTCTCTTCTAGCCGGTATCGACTTAGAAAAACTCGACTCTCTCCTTGACCGGCGGCTTTACTAATGTTAAGTCCCGTTTCTATCCCCGAGAACTTCGTCCCTGGGTGGAATTTCTGAGCCTTTACGACGAACACTTTACGCTTCTTACCGACCTTTTTAAAAGCCAACAATTATTTTCTAGCATAGGCGACATTATGCATATTTAGCGAGATCTATTGCTAAGCCCTCTGGCCTAAGAGGAGGACTTATGGCTGTTTGAATTGCTTGCGGTAGAGTTGCGTGTAAGAAGAATTATTTCCGAGTATTTACGACTTGTTCTTTAAAATATGACAAGAGTTATTTTTTGGTCAAATGCATATAGCCTCCAGGCTGACACGCTGATGCCTTTAGATCGCGCCGACGGGACACTCGTTAAGCCTTTAGACGACCAATTACCGGACCCCTCGCCAGCAAGGGGATCCCATTGTCAGGAAAGCCGCGGTCGTCCCTCGAAACGGTCGGCCTCTTCCCCCCCAGCTTCTAGCAGTCCTTTGCCTTCCAAAAGGAGCTCTTTCGAACGCCGTACCAACCCAGATCGGTGGTGCATTGGCCAAGACTTAGAAGGAGTTCGAAGTCAGCTATTCGTCATCGAGTATAAGGCTGCCTACAAATTTATGCCAGAAACGCTATGTATAGCCCTTGATAAGAGTTTGGACACGACCATTTTTGCCAACGCTGTTTGCAATTATAACAGGAAGGGTTGGAGGTCGCTATCTGCTTTTCCCTGGGAAACTGCACGAAACAGAACCGCGCAGGTCCTCACCCAGGCTTTTCACTACATGGTTGACTGCGGTCTTGCTTATAGTTACGTGACATCTGGCGAGGGCACTGTTTTCCTATATGTGGATCAATCTGACCCGACAGTTCTTTATTATTACTTGGCCCTACCGAAGGACGAAATCGCTCTGCCTGTGCTGGTTCCGGGGCATCGCGTCGAGCAGGCGGTTATAGACCAGCATGCTCACCTGATGAGGCATACGCCCATTGCCCTGGTGCTTACGCTTATACTCCTCTCCCTAAAGAAACCGTTTCTCTCGTGTGAAGCTAAAGCAAGCATACGAAGTTATCTTGTGCGATGGGGAGATCTATATGATGTCGAGAATGCTAGTGACTCTGCCCTAGGAGAGCCACGGCTTTCTGAAGGTGTCCGCCTCCAGCCTATTGAAGAAGAGGGCAACACATTCTACAAGATCCAGAGAAGAGGAATCCGCAGAACGAGGATGATGATAGTAATAGTGGTCCCGAGTTGGTACAACCACCGGAAGCCTTGACCAACCCGCCTGCCCGACAAGGCGTGGCTTATCGGCCCTCTAGGGGCTCGGGATCTTCTCAAGTTTCAAAATCGCAACCTACAGGAAAGCAATCCCAAATCCAGCATGTTAGCCAGCTTTCTGTGCCACCGCTCGCGTCATACTGTACCCAACGGTGTCTTTTTGGGCTTAAGGAGGGTCAGCTTTTGGATAACAACTGCCCGAACGTTGGGGTGCATTGGCAAGGATCGGGCAACAAACACCATATCGACACTGCACAACTTCTTTACATTATTTAACAGCAGCTCCATAATAATCTCGATGACAGCTGCCAGGCTCTCGACTTTCGCGGAAAATTTGGAGCTATCGGCGCTCTTTTTAAGGTCACCGCTCGCCCATACGGCTATACCTTCGTCACGAAAGGCGTTCAGAGGACCCATCGTTTTGATCTTTTATTCGAGGCCGAGGTATACGCGCATCTCTCGCCTTTGCAAGGAACGCTTGTTCCGGTATGTCTTGGGCTTATCGACTTGGCCAGGGATTATGTCTTGGGGGGCGGCGCCTATGTTCAGCGAATGATGCTCATGTCTTACGGTGGTGAGACGGCTGTTTCTATAGATGACCAGGAAATAGATGATCTTTGGGAGACGCTTATGCAGTATGGGGTCGAGCATGAAGACTTACGGCGTGCTAACGTACTCTGGAACGCTGAGCTAGGTCAATATATGGTTATCGACTTTGACAGAGCAATTACCTACCCTATAAAGCGGGCAAACAGTGCAGAACCCGAGGAACATGATCCTAAACGACGGAATCTAGGAGGGAACAAAGAAATCTGCGTATAATGCTAGCATGACTGACATTGGGTAGCAGGTTGGTTGAGCTTGCCTGCTGTTTGTACCTACAAAGATTCTTTGCGGTCTTCGGTCGGAAAGGTATACATCCGTATGAATGTATGTATAAATATATATCAGCAGCGAAACGGGGGGATGAGCAGTGACCTGGTAGGGGACTCTGATGTTTGCGCCGCCATCTCAACAGAACCGAAGTACATAATATAAGAGATTTACATGCATACATACATATGCAAAGGGTGGGGCGAATCTCTCAGAGAACCATTGCATCGGATATACGAGATGGTCAAAATGATCATGTTGCTAATGGCGATATCACGGATCTGACCGGTAGGGCAAGTATCTACCACTCTATAAGACTGAACAAGGTTTTCGCAAACTTGGTGAGTATGAGTCAAATCATAATCACCTGGATTGCTAAAACCTTCGCTCATATCCACTCGCGAGATCATTTGACTTTGTGTGTGGCGTTAATAGGGGTTACGCGACCGACGGTTGGACCGAAGTCATAAGCGTAGCATTCAATAAAAGAGTTTCATATCCAGGTTTGCTGCGCTTAATATCTTGCTGTGGCAGAATCATTATCTGCCCGTCAAAGTTATGAAGGGAACTTATCAGCAACCACTGAGATATTGGCAGTCACCATAAATGATCTAAGCGAGCGAGTTTATTGTGTTGAATATAGATGATCCTGCATTAATCAATCACTTCCAAGATATAATTAGCGATTGTAACAAAGTTTTAAAATATGACTAATCATCGCTCTCAACCAGAAAAAGGAAATATACAGAGTTATGCTAATAGGTACAGGCCAACGTCCTCCAACCCATCGTTAGCAAATTAACGCCGACCCGAATTGTCTCTCTTGTTCTTTCAACTCCTTCTCTCCTGATCCTCCCCCCCCCTCAATCCCATGATGTGACAAGATGATGAAAGTCGATTGATCATGAAGGTCAATCAACTTAAGGCTTGCAGTAGCCGTGCTTGACGATGTCGTGCAGGTCATCGTGGCAGTTGATCTTGTCGTCGTCGTGGCTGCAAGTGCGGACGAAGGAGCCGCTATCGAGGTAGAGAGAGTGGGGCTCGTTGTTTGCGTCGCAGTCGCCCAGCTTCAGCTTCTCGCTGCCGCCGGGGAGGCTGAAGGTGTAGTCGCAAGGGCTGTCGGTCAAGGGGCCTAGGGACTGAATGTTAGGGCAGGCGCTCTCGCCCTCAACCCAGACGACCCAGTAGTTCTGCTCGTTGGAGGTCTGGATCTGCTGGCCGAAGCCGACGGGCACGGGATCGCGGGCGAACAGGTGCTTGAACTCGTTCTCGCCCTCAACGGGCATGCCCATGACGGCGGTAAAGAGGGTGATGAAGAAAGCGGCGGAGGTATGCATATTGATTGATTTAGTTGTGAAGATTGGTCTTTTGAAGCGCGAGAAGGTTTTTTACTATTGTGTGAAGAGCTGTTTGTGTGTGTGGTTTGTGTATATTGTTGTTGCTGATTATGATGATGATGAGAGTCAATAATCGGTGGGAGAGACTCCTGTTTTTATATTCGTCAACGACAAACTTTCTAAACTTGCTGAGCCCGATGAGGAAGACCTAGCCCCTCTTGAGCCCATTCATATGGGGAGGTTGACCGTTGTCTCCGTTCACCTTAGATCAAGTCTCACTGTCAAGGAAATATCTTGTGCTGAGAAGGGGATGAGCCAAGCACTCCATAGGATTCTCAGGCTGCAACTAATCGCCGAATCCTATCCCGCCATGGTCCCTCTCTGTATACAGTACACAAGGCTCGCCACGTCGAGGTATTATTCAAGCTAACCGGTCAATGAATCCACCGCCGATCAACAGCTAGGCAATATGCGCGTTGTAAATATAGAAACACCAGTTGAACGCTACAACGCGCCTGCGATACGACTAGTACTAGCGCTCGAGAACTAAGAGTAATACCTAGCTCCGGCATTACAAGGTTAAAAGTTTATTGTCGATCAATCAGCTCATACAATTTTAGCAGGAGACCAAGGAAACGGTCGGACGGGATGGGCGTTGAAGCAGGCAACTTTTCACGGAGCCCTCCGGGACGGATATATTGGGAGTGCCTGCCAGTATGCTACGTAACTGATGGCACATATATGACTGCTACTTAGACGAACAAGTTCAAAGTTCTGGGGACGGTAAAGATCTTCTCCATCGTCTTCATACTTATTATTGAGCTAATCTCGGATTCATTTGAGTTACCGAAGCGGCGGGTTAATTCATAAACCCGCCGTCCTCCATGAATGTGTGGATGCATCTATGATGTTGCTCTAACATTAGTCTGGGGAAACGTATGGGCTGTGCCGCTTGGCACGGGTAGCAAGTTCAATACTGAAGAGGTAAGGAATAGGGCAGGCAATCAGTGTCGCGTATAGAGATTGTTCCTAATTACGTCGCGTATTTTGATTAATAATGCTAATGCTTTAGTTGTGATGATGATAGGCGTTGTTAAGCTTAGTTGTTGGGACTGTTGCTTATGCGCATATTGTACGTATATGCTACCATCCGACCCGGCTGTGTTAAAAGAACTTATTGTACCAGAAATTGGGACGAGGATCATTACTTTGCTGTGTGCGTTGCAGAAGATCCATACAAGAAAATAGAAACACTAAATATTGATTGTCGCATATAGTTGCTTTTCAAGTGTCGACCCACAAACGTAACACTGTAGAAACTCAAACTCGGTGAAGTTGTGATGTTCAGATCGTCAATTCGCAAAAGTATATATTAATAACGTTGGTTTAAGTTTAACTTTTAGCCCTACGCTAATGAAACAGACCATGCGGCTTTCGGTACATAATGCGTTACCCGATTTATGGAGACGCCACGCGAAGTGTGGGGTTTGGTAATTACTTTAAAAAGTATATATTGTATCCGAGGTAATCCCTGCTGTAAGCAGGCAGTTGCAGCACAGGATCCTTACCCGGCCCTGCTAAGCCCCTCTTGCCCAGGTCAGAAGGCTAATTCTTTGCCGCCAAGCCTAGACTTGGAAGTGCTTGATGCAATTCCTGAATCCCATGAACGTAATAAAGTTCCCCACGCTGGAGCCTTTGGGACGATCGCTGAACTTGCTGGCCCGCAGGCAGGCGTCAAAGAGGATTCTACGATCTACAGATCTAATCCTACATATTTATACACAGCATGTCTTATGTAAAAATATTACTCTCTCCTCTAGAGGTACACACAGAGAGCCATACGTCATATATCTCAATTGAATGACGAGACGTAATACTTTCGTATGCCTAAATGCTCTCCCAATCTCGTTTCTTGCCACCATGAGTAGGTAGGTCTAATAGGTGCACATCGGTACGTAGGCAGTCTCTTCTTAGCCCTAGGCTTAGGAAGAGACGAAGCAATGCGAAGTCAGGGAGTCACAGGAATGATAGGTGCACCAGCCACTCCAAAAGGTTCAAATGTCTTTTCAAAATTTGTAAGCTCTGTTTATGCTCTAAACTATGTTCATTAGGCTCACCCCATGTGTGATAAGGGAGGTAATTGGTGAGCACAACGTCAGTATCTACATATCTTACACTAGGTTACTTGGCTCAATGTTAGATTAGAGGAGTTATCAGATGACACTTCGCTTCAGTCAAGACCAACCTCTATAAAGAGAAGTTAAATTGAACCCTTATCTTCTATAGAATATTACCCGATACATACGCGTATACAACTGGGGATAGTTTATTCCGGTTCTCTCGAGATCAAGCTTGGCTGTATCTCGAACTGCGTGTTTCCTACTTCTGTAAGACCGTTCTGGAATTTAAGGGTCGCTTCATCTAGTACCGGCGGCCAGGGTTGCTGTAGTTGATTGTTGGTGTGATCGTGCTCAATCCCGTCATCCATGTTCCCCTTCCGTGTCCAAGCCTCCCCATCCCAAGAGCTGGCAACTTGTAATTCTTTAAGCCTCCAATAGCTTGGCACCTCGTTGTTGTCGCTGCTAGTTTCAGTTGCCTCTCGATCTAGCTCCTCCGGGGGATCGATTATAATGTATAGTTTTTTTATGCACGTATAGTTATAATCCCAATCGGACACGAAGTTGGCCAGGTTAGTGGCTTGGTTCCAGATGAATGACTCCGGGACTGCGATGCGCCAAATATGAGCCCTGACTTGAATATTTTTGTGAACAAGGTCTGGCCAAAACAACCGTTCACTGGGCTCGTCGAGAAACGTGATCCATCGGGACTGTGCAATATAGAGGATATCGCGATATGGATCGAAAGCTCGCAGTATAACAGGTCCACCCCTTTCAGTACGTACGCAATAGCCCTTTTCCCGGGCCCAGGCCAAGACTATGCTTTGTGCTTCGGTATTCGCTTTAGCAAGCGGTACCTCGACCCGGGCCAGGTCCAGCTTGTCGTGCCGAAACTCGAGTGTCAAGTTGTTCCCGGGTTGCCCGGGCATATAGCCCTCGTCCTCTTCAACTAGCATCCGGCTATTCCAGCATCCTGTCTTGTAAAAGTACAAGGCTGGTTGCACATCATCATCATGAGGCAGGGCCTCATGCCATATCTGGTTCCGCAGCTCTGGGGGCAGGTTGGAAAATAGCGGGAAGGCAGGCCGCATATTTTCCGCCTCTGCTTTGGTCATGGCGTTGCGTAATGAGGAACAGTAACAAATGAGACAATATGAGGCGACGAGTGATTCTGATTTTCTTCACTCGCTATGAGCCGGATGTCGATGTTGCAAGACACATAAAACTGTCCTATGAGAAAGGGGTTGATGACTAAGCTTCGGTTCTGTGATTTAGGGCTTTTACGGGTTCTAGTGCAAGCACCGCAGTAAGAAGTTGTTTGTCAAGGACGTACGAGATTGCCCGCCAACACCGTTGGAAATTGAATGTCTTCTCGAAACTTCATCTAAATAAAGAATAACGGCATGTCAAGAGGGTCTGCTTGGTGATCAGTGGAATTATGTCCGTCCTTCCGCATTATGTCGCCTAACGTAACCAGAGGAGAAACAGGTACGTATTAAGGTACACACATAAGTCTCAGTGGGGCGTATCACCTAATTTAGAAACGTCCACTTACTAAGACTGGGAAAGCGCATGAAGTCGGTGGTACGTGCCAGGTACCCAAATTTAGATAGAGTCGTACCCTCAAGCACATATGTGCGGCTACTCATGCCCTCGAGCCAGACCAACTGCTTTCTTTAGAAGCGATGTACCTGCATTGCCGGGTGCCGGCACTTCTTAGCCCTACCCACTTTAGCGTAACGTGCCGGCATTAGCTACGCCAAGACTGTTTTTGCAGGTTTCTTGGATCCGGGGAGCTGGGTCCTGCAAATCTATGCCGCTGCTAAAGAGCGATTACGTAGTTGGATGCGGCACAGCAGAAGGATGGGGATGAAAAGAGCTCTCTTCTTGCTAAGTAAGCAACAACATGGTTTCTCGATTGTGTATTTACATACTCGTATACGATAATATGTATTTCTCAATCATACCGCACAAGTCGAAATCAAGGGGTTTTAGAAAGTAGCTGCAAGCACTGGGAGACATGACGTCCCAGTCAGCTAATATTTAACCTAAGCAATTTTAATCCGCCTCCCCCCTTCCTGTCCCACATACCCACTATGGCCTGCATAACGAGAGGTGGTATGCAGGTGTATACATAAACCCCTGGTTTAAACGACCTTTGCAGGGCCTCGTGTTATCAACTAAAATACTAGGCCAAGTGATCGCCAAGTGGCAAAAATCTAACCTTAAATACAGCTGCGTTGCTTTGTTCAACCTACCCTATGAGATTGCCAAGCTAGCTACGCTCTGGCGGTGTCATGTTCAAGCGCAGATTATACTCTTAGATACACCATCTATGTAAGGACCTGTGTGCATGCGTATGTACATACTATGTATGTGATATCGACTACTAACAGGCATTTGGAGTTAAAAACGGTGGTAAATACAAATTCCGCAAAGATTTACATAGGTACACAATCCTATGCTATCCCGAGATATGATGATCGTCCTCGTCAGCGGGGACCACGATTGTAGGCACAAGGATTGCTGTTTTAAGGACCTGTTTGTCCACTTAGAGATATTAATGTAGTACGGTAGATAGGTAGTTCGTGGAGTCTGAGACTCATCAATAATACAACTTAAAAGCAAGAAATAATAGTACGAAAGAAAAAAAATGTGTTTGACCAGATCCTCCTAGATCACACGATGGATCAAAGGATTGCCTGATGAATTCATCGGTTGTAAGGCTTAAGAATTATAGGATCGGAAAGATCATCATATGATATTATTAGTATGCATGTACAGTGGAAGAGAAAACTGTGATTGTGAAACGCGGCATATAGGTTGGCTCTGATAGGGATGAAGATAGAGACTGACTTCACAACACATAAGGAGGGCGATAGTATAAAATCGATCAAACACCCAAGATACCGAAAACCTCACTCCATCTCCATTCTATCCCACTCCAACCAGTTCCGTGTTTCCATCCAGTCTCGTTGTATCAGACACCTTTCCATCCCATCAATCGGCCAAGATGTTCTTTGCCAAGGTCTTCCTCCTCGCCTTCATGGTGTTCGCCAACACCGTCCTAGCCGTTTCCCGCGTGACCTACAGCGCCAAGTACAACACCGGCAGCCCCATGGACCCCCAGCGCGTGCCAATCGCGGAGCAGTACGCCGACGACAACAAGGGTCCGGCCATCGTCGAAAACATGGCCACCTGGTCCGGCGGCCGCTATAACGCTAAAGTCAACGCCCGTACAGGTGTCGTCCTCGTCCAGAGCGACCAGACTTTTCCCAGCAAGAACGAGGCTCTGGCCGCCGTCAACGACATGATGCAGATCGTCGCCGATAACTATCAACCCCCTGCGTAAGTCATATCTTTCCTTCCCGCAGGCTGGTTAGGGTAAAACAATGGTCTGACGCTTGTTATAGGGCTGCCCGCCGTGCCGTTCACGTCCAGTTCTGAATGCGACCATGTAGTTCCTACCTGGTCTCCGGTGTCGACGCGTATCAGCGAATTCTGATACTTACTCCGGGAAACTCTTCCCTTCTGTCTCTTTGCAGTTTATGTAAGCTCAAGGCGCCACTAGCCAATCATTTCGGATAGTTAGCAGGCTCTACAGAAGTAAAGGTATCAGCCCGGTTCGGGTAGTAGAGAGAGATTAGTTATTTCCCTTTGGGGAAACCTGGAAAATCTGAGATTGTGTTGTGTACTATACACGTATACTTAGTCACTCACGGCCATGTGGCTACCTTTGGCAATTATTTAAAGCGCAATATACATAGCTAACCGTTGCGGTACACCGTAGTTCACTGCCAGACTCTGTTCCTGGGTTTTTAGGGTAACACCCAAACTCCATGTATTCCCAAGTGTTACTTGAGCCCATACCCATTGGGAGAACCCAAAGTGAATTACTTTGCACATTTCATCATCCAAACAGTATTGATTTTCTGTCACGTCCGTAGTATTCCGTTCGTTTTGCGACTTTGTTAGTCTAATTGAAATGGAACTGGGAGTTTCGAATGCTCGCACACTAGTTTCATTTCACCCTGATGGATATGATATGAAGTAGCACCCAGCTCCATCGGGGATTCCTTGGGAATGACGACGTTACCATCGCACCAGAACGGGTACTTGAAGGGGCCATTTCCATCCATTCGTTTGAGCATATCCTCGTGGAAAGATGGAAACCGGTTAAACCAGCCTTGTTGCAAGTACCAAGTAAAGTTCTTGTTGGACTTCGCCATGTCATAGGCGTAATCGGCAAAAAATTTTCGGATTGCAGAACCAGGTGATGTCTTCAGGTAGACGTCCTCGATATGGGCTAAACTGGGGTGGCGTCTCTCTAAGGCTTCCTCGCCTGTACGGAATGCGTCAATTGCTGCATTGTAGAGTTCCTCCCAAGAGTTCTTCTCAGCCAACAACATGAGCTTTAATAGGAGCCTCTGTGTTTTGTTTTGTCCCGGCGCCACGCCAAGGTTGAATAGACGTTTGGCTGGGGTTGCCGGTTCCGAGTCTTCATATTTACGCTTAGACGGGACGGGGGAAGTAACTTGTGGCGTTTGGCAAGGAGAACATCCTGGAGAGCCTTTGACCATCGGTTTGGCGCTGACAGTCTTTTCACTCTGATAAGATTCCCGGCCAACCCGTGGAAGAGGTTCGTTGTAAACCCAGTTGACCAAAAGGTTGAAGACCTCGGGATCCTCATCTGGGAGTTCTGCTTCATTTTTCCGTGCGCCATCCTCACCGAATAGCTTCTCGAGTGGCCCCAACCTTGCAAGGTGAACTTGGAAGGAACGCTTCTGTGTACCGACGATGACCGTGACTATTGTACCGGACTTGCCCCTGCACAGTAATAGTAAGTACTATGGCATTCTCTCCTAGAGTGGGTGTCATTTTGGTATGAAATGAATATCTTACCCAGAAGTTGACATATCCAGGACATCTTTGTATGTGCTGAACGTCTTCGCAACTGTCTTCGTGGGTGTAGTGGGCTGCGACATGATGGCTGATTTCGATGTAGCTGTGAGCACCTTTTCTCACAAGCTTTGTTAACTCTTAGGCTGGTTCAGTGTATCACGAGCCGACGGTATACAAGATGCTGACGGGTTCAATAGGTACAACAGAGGTTACAACTTACCTACGCAAGAAACCGGTGCGTTAGCTATCCCGCGTGCAGTACCTTTTGTTAATACAAGCAACGAAGCCTCATACCTGGCTAAGATGGTTCGCGTGTCAGGACAAGCCTGTATGAGTAAGTATCTAGATAGAAATCTAGACTAGGTACATGAAGAAATATCAAGCCAGTATCAAGAATTGCACTAGACACGAGACTCTTGGAACTTGGTTGGTGTGTGCAAGCACCTGACCAAGACTGGAAAGAGTTGCAGGCATCTGCGTACCTCCTTCTAGGTTACTTCAACGCAGTATTTAGGTTAGAAGGTGCCTTACCTGTAAGCGCTGCTTTCCTAGCTGCGCGCAGGACGAAGTGCAAGGCTCATTCCTACATATACTCTTCAATGTTTAATGTGCATAGATGAAGCAGGTGCGTGTGTAAGTCTGCGCTTGCATGTTGCCCAGAACATACCTGCGTCATATGTATCTAGTACCCTAATTAGGCAGGAGGTAAACCTTGTGAACATTTACTTCCTTCTTTCTTCCTGGAGCAGATTCAGTACACTGGAGATTAATTACCTGAATCATCCTGCTCATCTGCCGAAGACTCGTATCATTCATCTAGGTATCACAGGTGTTCTTCATAGTCCCCATATTGTCATTAAGCCATATCTTCTTCCTCCCTCAATCATCTCAAAGACTAGACCCTGACTCGCGCGCCAGCCGATATAGCAATAGAAGACCCATGATCTGTCACTAGTTATTAGTTATTTTGTTGACGGCTTGATGAAATTTCGGGGGCGGAGTGGGGGAAGGAGCTTACCCTGTACTGTCGGGCTTGAAAGCGATTACAATAGAACCGTTTCCGCCAAGGGTTGCTGTGTCCCCCCTCCCCCGAGGGGGAAGGGGTTTCCATGTTTGGCTTCACTAGGCCGGGGACGTACAGAACCCGGCCTTGAGCCAGAATGTAAAAGTCTTGTCCGTCTTTTGTGAATACTGATCAGTAATGCGTCGAAAACCAATCTAGAGAGAGAGAGGTTGGATCATGTAAGAATGAGGCACTCACGTAAATGCATGGGATAGAACACATCAACAACGGTCAGGCCCTTGATAAACAAATACGCTGGCTTATTAACATAGTTGACGGTGACGATGTTGCTGTTGGCGGGGTAGCTTGATGTGGTGGTCTCATCTGCAGTTGACGAGGGGTGAAACGGGCAACGTCGCCATAAGCGTACAGGCAAGAGACGTTTGTCTGAGACGTCACATATTATCTACTGAATCGACGCATACAGGTCTCCCTCCCGCCCTTTTGATTAGAAATCCGACACTAGTAAGCAGACTGCAACACGCATTGGCGACTGATGGATAGCTGTCGCACAGCTGTTCTCCCGCGAGAGACATTGGCAGAATTAAACACATCCACACTCTTCATCTTATCAGCGCCCCAGCTGGTTATCTAAATGGGTGACAGTTTGGTGTTTGTTAGAAGTTCCGCAGCACCTGGAGACGATTAACTTGCCGCGGACAGAGCCGGGGCGGGTAGGGGTAACTACTCGAGAAAAGCGGCCGAGGCGCAAAATAAACGGCAGTTGCTTGATTTTACCCAAGCCTGACCAGGTCTTCCCGGAGCGCTTTACAATACGCGGAGAGAGGCAGAAACGGCTGTCCACCGGGCCCTAGAACTCTGTTTCCCGGATAAGAACGCGAACATCAAGGAATGGGATGTTAGTAAGGATTTCATCGTGAGTTTTACATTCGAATTGTAACCCGTAGGTTGGGGCCAGGGTCAGAGAGGCGGCTTACAGCCACCCATAACCGGTCCGACTTCCGTGAGGTGGCCTGGAAGCAGGTCATTCTGGGTGCAGCCGACGACAAGGCAAATGGTGTCGCCATCATACAAACGCTGCATAGAAAACCGCGCTCATTGGGAAAGCTCTTCAGAGACGGGTTTTTCGACGACAGGGTGATGTACCACTCTTAGGACCAGGATCGCGCACGATTTATCCTCTCACTCTCGAACTGGGCGCTACCTCTCTAGCATACAGACTGGACCGCCAACTTCCGCTGCTACGGGCTCCGCTTCGTGAACCCGATTTCGGGGGTGGCTCCACTCATACTTTTGAGGTAAAACGCACGATGAATGCCAGCATCACCCTGAAAGTTGCAAAACTTTGGTCTGGTTCTTGCAGAGATTATTTTTACTGCACCGCTCCGTTCTATAGAGACGGCAGGGAGTTCTGACATGAAAAATGGTCCAGGACAGAAAGCATCGAGACTAAAATAACTCAGGAGGGGATCCTAAGAGGCGTTGGTGACAAGTCTAAGTCTGTTTCTTCCCGCGATATCGTGAAGTGGTGTCTAGATGAACGTTTTGACCTTACCGGCGGCGGATTCAAATCAACTTACTTCCAGAACACATTGATAGAATCTTCAAACCGTAAGAGCCGCTATTCACGAGTCATTTAGCCTAACATGTCACGTAGAATATATATCGTTAATTCCTACGGGATTAGCGACCTCGTTTTTTCAGCGACATAACACGTATTAACTTAACAATCGTTCTAGCATTGAGCAGCGGTGCCATGTACGACTGACTACGGAATACCAGCCGTTCTGCGACCGGCTAGCCAAGAAGCTAGAGCGGCTCTTAAACAATCGCCGTTGGCCTAATGGGACACTCCTGCCAACTGACGGCAATGTACTGCCCAAACAGTTCACAGTACCTAGAGCCTAGAATGAAACGTAAATATAACAGAGCAGAGTCAAGCTATCTCTTACGGTCAAGCTGGGTGACCACAACAACGCCTTGTCTCTTCTGCCTTCGCTCTGCATGACACTACCGTACTTGCATCATACAAGTCACAACTGTTTTACTTTGGAATCAATGTTCCTGCGAATTAGTACTCGTTCTGCTAAAATCTACGGTTGATAAAAAAAAGGAAAAGAAAAAAAGAAGAAACACGATGCAACCATTAAAGGGTTTCCATTTCTTGAATGAAGCCATTTCCATGCCTGAGCGGCACTGCGGTCCATGGGTATAGCCTGATCCTACACCTCCTGTAACTACAACCATCCTTTTGAGCATACACGTAACACTCACACACACGTGACTTCAATAAGAACAGAAATAGGCCGCCAGCGAGATTAAGACAACCTGGCGTTCCAGATCTGCCAGAACGGAATATATTGGTCGAGGTAACAAGAGCTTATGCGCTATATAACAGGCTGAAAAGATGCCTGATGACCGTGTACTTAAAATATTACAGGAATAACCACCAGTATAACGGCGTATTGTACAGTCACGCTATTGTGTTTTTTTTATGCTTACATTATCTCTCTTGTGTTGAAGTTCTTATACAAATTATGACGTGGAAGCTAAAACATGACCTATCTATATTACTACTAGTTCGTTGCACGCATCACTACATAACAACCCCCGACTTGTACTTACTCTATCGCCAGGCCTTTGCATCATTGTATTTATTTATTTTTTAAGCTCTCTACAAAGTTACCACATCCTGTCTTCGAGGCAAATGTGCTGATGCCTCCGGGTAACGATTCTATCGCAGCAACACTGGCACAGACTTGCATCTGGCCCCATTAGGCATGATAATCAAGTAGTACTGTAGGCACTTGTAAACTCCCTGCCACTTAGCTATGTATTAGGCTCCCAACGTCTTGTTAGATGTCTACTCTCTTACAGCAATTCAGGCCAAAACTACACATTCTGCCAAGACTTTATATATGGTCTATTATAGTTTGGTCGCATGTTATTCTCATGTACTACATCCTGTTAAGCGTTAAGTACTGCTATGAGCCCCTAGAATCTAGCCTTTTGTGTGCCACTGTGAAGTGAGAGAAAGCCGCTTCGCAGGTTATAAGCATACTAACCAAGTGAGGTGCCCTTCAAAATATAGTTTCCTTATCTACTAAGTGTAACAGTGTCCAGATTGGTTAGTTATAAGTGTGGAGTTGGGTTCGATTCCTAACGGCGCTAACGGTTTTCTGCGCTTCGTTTTCTGTTCTTTCAGGTTGTACAGTCCCTCAGGTCTTGGCAGAATGTGTGGTTTTGGCCCCAACTGCTGTACTAGGGAATAAATCTCCATTGCGACCTGTTTACTGACCGAGACTACCCGAGAGATCTATCTGGCTCTAATGTGTAGGTTGAATATAGGTAAAGGCAGCTCGTCAGACTTGGATGAAGACAATATGCCGCCTGTAACGGGACAAGGACAGTCCATTATAAACCTCCCAGCGTGGATATGGTACGCCATTTTTGTCGGATCCGTCCTATTAGCTACATCAGAATCCCGGGTAGAACCACCACCATCGCCGCCACCCTTATCATTATTACTGTTATTGCCCTTGGTACTGCTGCCAGCCTTCGCAGTGCTGACATCCATACGTTCTAACATAAAGGAGAAAAACGCAGGCAAACTCGTCACGAGCTCCTGGTATTTCTTCATTAGGCTGTTCCTGAAGCCGAGAGAGAGCGCTTGGTCGCCGACGAAGTTTTGGACCTGGGAGGGCCCCCCGCACCGGGCAAAAGCGAGGAGTATGTGAGACGTGGGCACGTACCGCCGCTGTAACTGCGCCTCGCCGTACCGGAACGCCTCCATGGCGTCGTTAAACAGGGCTTCCCACTTATACTTTTCGGCAAAGACTAGGAGCTTGAGGAGGGCCGTTTGCTTCATGTCGGCCCTCGCGGCTTCCCCGTCGGGTATATCGATCGGGATGCTCATGATGCTCGGGGTGAGCTGCTCCCCGGCTTCAGATACCTTGTTGGCTATTACCTGCGTCTTTTTGGCTGGCTCGTTGTCTTCTCGCTCATTCTCGGCTTGCTTTGTGGCGTCATCTTTTTGCTCTTTCTCAGAAAATATCGTGACTGTATAGTAGAGACGCAGTTCCTCAACCGAGAAATTGGAATACTGTGGGAGGGCCGCGATAGTGAGATAGTTTATCAACGGCCTGTTGTTGTTGTTGTTGTTGTTGTTGTTGTTGTTGTTGTTGTTGTTGTTGTTGTTGTTGTTGTTGTTGTTGTTGTTGTTGTTGTTGTTGTTGTTGTTGTTGTTGTTGTTGTTGTTGTTGTTGTTGTT
>Ga0247782_1000343_pt1 | contig 40542 bp, 26 predicted proteins | sample UWRJL019104C5_FD_179928 | JGI IMG/M metagenome (GOLD analysis project Ga0247782, IMG submission 179928) | Plant litter microbial communities from Arlington Agricultural Research Station in Wisconsin, United States - UWRJ-L019-104C-5 | ecosystem: Environmental > Terrestrial > Plant litter >...
AAAAAAAAAGGGAAAAAAAAAAAAAAAAAAAAAAAAAAAAGATGATGCTCAAAATCGACAAGAAAAAAAAACGAAAAGAGAGATCAGGAATGTTTTGAAAAAACAGAAGTAGAGTGTTCAGAGTAAACGAGGTTGGGGTGGCAAATGGTGGTATTATGTCGTATGGCATGCCTGTACCGTTTGCGTGTGCCAAAATTAACGCCGTCCGCACGCGCGATGGTGGGTTTTGAACTGTGAACCGTGGTTGCCAGTTGGTGTGGGGTTCCTGCAGTGTGAAAGTTGATACTTTTGATTAATGTACCTCATGTACCTTCGGCCAGATATGGTTGTGCCCTTGGCAGATCAAATACAATAATAAATTAATAAACTTCTAGATTCGTATTGTATCGTATATTATATTGAGCAGTAGAAGTTGAATGAATGAATGAATAGCAGGCAGTAATATGTCCTGTGACTTGTCAACCTAATTCACCGTAAGTAGATCTGAGCAACTAATCCGGGGTCACTTGAGCTCCTCGGGCTGAGTGAGGATGCCTAGGAGTCTAGGACTCGGGTTGAAACTACCAAGATACAGGTCAGACATGGTATGGGTGATGAGTCAACTCGATAGATATCCCCTCATGGCCATGCGGCTGGTTGAGCAAAGTGAGTAGTATTGCAGGTCTCTTTCATCTTATTATTACACACCAGGTGGCATGCCTAATTTCTATTCCACAGCACGCAGCTACACGCATTTGATGGCTTCCCAGGCAGTCTACTATGTATACTACGCCTTGTCTCGAAATTGTGACGTAGGGTGGCAGTCGATACAATGCAACGCTATGAAGCTGCCAGGAGGACACACAATAGCAAATTGGCCGTCAATTGCGCCTCGCATTATACTCATGGACCGACCTGGTATTGAAGTGATGTTTCATGCTTCCACCTCGGAACCTGCGCAGTCCGTGAGTGACCGGGTTTCCGCTTCGTTTCTGATACGTTCGTGTCGAGAAGGTCATATCATCCAAACACAGCGCAATACGTGTACATGTCTGCCCAGTCTAGTCAAGTCAATAAGACTCTCATTCCCCACACCGATGACCGCCTGCAGTGAGTTATTACCTATCACTGATCAAGAGGATAAAAAGACCCTTCTTGCCGACATGCATCACAACATGTACCTACATTGAAGAATGAAGGTTCGATAAGTCGAACGGTCGGGAAGCAAGCGCTGGGTATTTGCACTAAAGATCCAGACTACTATAACTTATCCTATTCCGGCTGGCCAAGACTGACAACTGGCCAATCAGAATTGACTCGAAGCGCCGTTTTAGCTTGCTGCAGCCCCCAAGCCAAACCCCAGCGTCTCACGCTTAGTGAATAGGAGCCAATCGATCAAGCATTCTCCACAGCAAGCTTAAGTGGGCCGTACCATAGTCAGTACTCACCTAACTACATAGGTAAGTACCTAATGGATCATCGTTCGCTATCGTGTCTGGCCATTTGAGCTGGGCAACCAGCTACAACACATAGCATTTGCTATCAAGTATGAGTGGTCATTTCTCCTTGGAAGTATCACATACTCAGCTCACCAGCGAGCGTCTAGATTTCCCGGTGTAAAGGCTTAATGTACACATCACTAATCAACCCGTCCCATCTGCAACAGCTATCCACCATGACACTTATACTACAAAACAAATCGTACAAAATCAACAACTAGGCTAATTATGACAAAAACCTCATGGGCTAGGCTACGCCGCTAGGGCTATCTTCTATGTGGGAATAGTTCTCTATTTGTGCAGAAGCCTCAGGAGGTGGCATTCGCTTATTTATTTTGGTTGTTCTCGACCGTTTGGCATTCTTTATAGCCGTATTTAGCTAATTCAGCCCTCAGGCGCTGTTCTTCATACTGTTTGCGCGCAAGGCTTGCAGTCAGCTGGGCGATGGTTTTCCCAGCCTTACGAAGTAGTGTTCTCTCGGCCCTACGAGGGGCGCCCTGCTCGCGTGCTATGGCCCTAAGTTGCTCATCGATATCCTTTGCGCTTTTGGGAGTCCAGATAACCTCTCCCAGATGGCTACTAGCTGGCGGCGTCGTAACGGGCGGTGAGAGCGAGGGCTCTGGAGTTGACCCGAGGAGGTCGTGGTTTTTTAACCTTGAGGAAGCCTTGGCAGGACGGCGCCCAATTTTGCCATGGACTTCTGGATTGCGAGAAATAAACTTGTCTACCCAGTTGCCGCCTAAGTGAGTGTGGTCCTCTTGGGCTCGCAATATACACTCCGCGAACGAGGCCACCTTGCGCTTTGATAGCGGCGCGCGGCCGCACTGCTCTTCGAGTAGGACCCAGTCGACCACGCTTTTTTCTTGCTCCGGAGTCAGTCTTTGTAGGGATAAGGCGGCCTCGCGGTGTGATTTTTGGCCTCGAAGGCGCTGAGAGAGCGTCGATTTAGGTACGTCGAAATTAGCAGCTGCCACGGTGAGTTTCTCGCCTTTTCGTACACATGCGATGGCTGACCGTATTCTATGGTCGCGGTCCTTCTTGGAAGCAGGCATTTTGTTCTGAAAGACGCGTTTTCTTTTCCTTATTTTCCCTTTGGTATAATTTTGAGCTGGATAGTAGTAGAGTTTGATGATATATGTAGAACAAACAATTTGTTGTAAAAGGACGCATTGCAAATCTTTTCCAAAAGCAGGTAAATAAATACAACATGACGTTGCTAACCAGCGCTCCTTGGGTCGTCATATGACAGACTCATAAATCCTTGTTCATTTCATCATCTCCCCCAATGTCTGAACCGAATTTCACTACATGGCGACCTTCAGTAGATAGCGGATCCTCAAATTCTCTACACTGTACGAAATATACTCATTGAACATCAGGTACCCGTTGCGCTTGTTCGAGTCTACTGGCTTACCGTCGGGCTATATAGCGTAGTGCTCACATATCAGCTATCATTACTCGCATGGTACAACGACTTAAAAAGTAAAAGGGAGACACTACTCACCATCATGATGCCCTCTAACTGTTCATTGACGCACTTGGCGTCCTTCCACTTCGCCGGCCCTGAACGCCCGACGCCCTTGGTTGCGATGCAGTTATGTTGTCTCGCCTTTTCCCCGGCATCGCAGTCGCCACTAGTAAGCTCGTACAGGGGGTTCGAGAGTTCTGCCTCGACCAGCATCAACAGACCAACACCTCCGCTCAGCGATGACACGCAGTAGTTGGCCGACTTGGATGACATGTCGGCGAGGTATACGCCTTTGCCGAAAGCATATCCGTTTACAGGCGCCTCTATGTACAAACATTAGTATATGTGACTAAAAATCGCTATTTCACGTTTCATCATCATTCCGGCGACACAGCTAGGAAAGAGATATGAACGAAATCTCACTTACCCGGCGGAGCGATCCGCAGGCCCTGGGACAATATACCACCATAATTCGTGGTGCGGCTACCATGCCACAGCAAAAGCCTGCTGGAGTCTTTGATCTTCTTGGTACTCTTCTCAAACCGCTCTCTTTCTCCCGGTCGCTCGACCCTGAAGATATCCTGGAGTCGATACTTCAGGCCGTGAGCATCCGAGCTCGAGTCTATTAGATACTTCTGGATCTCTTCGTACTCTTGCGAGGCGTGCTCGAGCGGCGTCAGCTCCTGCAGCTTAAGGTCTCGGTAATGGGCATCTAATTTGTTAACCGAGGCCGCGTCTCTCGATTTAGAAGTCGAGTTCATGATGGCGTTGGCCACTTCCATGTCGGTCAGCGTGTCGAGCATCGCGACCTCGCGCCGTAGAATGTCGTCGTTATCGATGAGGGGCGGACGGTCACGCCCGAAGACGTGTGGGATAGTCGAGTAGTACTTGTTGGTCCACTCCTCTATTACCTGTTCCTCGGTTAATTCCGTTGCCATATTTCAGTGAGGGTGTAGGGCACGAACCTCGCCGCGATCCCTTCCATACTTGTTCTGAGCCAGACTGGGGTGCTTGATGAGACTGGATAGCTCCTTCAACTCCTCGAAGCCTTTCTGGAGGGTAGATTTCCCAAGCTTCCCAAGCGGTAGCTTATCCTTGTTGTAGCCGATCTCCTCCAAGACTGAGTTGAAATGATTCTCGCTGCGGGCCGTGATCAGTCGAGCTCGCTCATAATAGAAGATAAAGAGCGAAGTGTAGATTACTTACTTAAAAATCAACTCCATAAGTCTCTGGGTGGCGATGGGCAATTCACTCTTGACGGAACTGCTGCTACCATAACCCTCATCGGACCCACTGCCAGCTTCATCATCTCCGTCATATGCTCTCTCAACAAAGGTGTATTTCTTTGCTTTTGGCTCATCGCCCCTGTTGTCCCATTCAAGGCCAGTCTTGCTCTTGAACTTTTTGCAGTACTCGTCCTTAGCGGCCTCTAGATCGTCGAAGTCCATGGTCTTCACTTGACCAGTCTCGCCCACTCTAAAGAAATCGAGTCAGCAAGTTCAGGTATCGGGTGACCATTTTATAACTGTACCTTCCCCAGCGGGTGTGCGCATAGTAGGTCTTCGCATTCTCGTCAACGAGCAGCTGTAACATATAGAACTACACATCTACTGTAAGCGCAATGTGTCTAAGAGATATGTCAGGTGGCTTACTTTGTTATTGTTACCTGACACATTGCTCAAGTTCAACGAAGCATCCCATATGGTGCCATCGTCATCAATGTGGACATGCACATCGCCTAGATAGAAGAGTGTTTAGCAAATACTTGCCCCAACTTAGGTAGTTTCACACATTGACTTTCAACATACCCCCTTCGTTAAAGCCTTCGTCTATGGCGACAGTGGGCTGCTTTGGCTCCGGGCTTTTGGCAGTTTTTTGTTTCTTAGCCCCGCCGGCTTTACCACCAGCTCTGGTTCTCTTCCTGGCAGGCATTGTCAAGAGAGGATGAAATTCACTGATTTTTCGGAATCGGGTTGAGTGAAAGCGTCACACGACTAATATAATCTAGGTTAAAGGAATTATTTGCGCTCCTATATCTTTCGAGGTGCCATGCCGCCGTGGCATTTATACTAAATGTATCTGCCTACCTACCTGCCTACCAATACAATAGATTTAAGCGTCAGAGGTCTGACGTCAAAGCTAAAGCTCGAGAATGCTCATGTTTGGTTTCGACTACAGCATACCAATCGTCAGCACCTCGGTCAAAGAGATCGAAGATCCATTTGCAATGAAAAACTGGTTTCACCAGTTGTTGCCTACAATACAAGCCATAAAGATGATTTCCGCATACATAGGTGTCTCACGGGTATGACGTCTTATTTTGGGGGCCAAAGATCGCACGTTGCTTCCGAGGACCCTCATTCAATATTGTGAAGATGTGCGCAGATCTGTTCTCGAAAGGACCGGCAAAATAGGTAAAGCAGAGGCTCTATTTGGTTGCTACGCCATTAGGGCAGGGGTTTAGCTGCGGGTTGACGTTGGAGGGTAGCGCTTATCAGCCCTACCCCGGGTACGCTAGGTAGACCTCGCCGTCCTGGGCTAGAACCGGGCCTGTCGCTTGCTGCCAAGAGTGAAGAATCGTTGCTATGTAACGCCATACCAAGATGTGTTAGGTGTCCAAATGTACGTCTGTCTGTCTTTATGCTGTTCGGATTTGGTAGCGATGAAATGCGCGGTCTATCTGAGCTTGTGCCCATTCCGTCCTCAATGCTTATCGAGCCATGAATAGAGGGAGATACTCATGGTAACTCGGATAAGCCCGGTTCTTTACCCTAGCATCTTGTGTCTCTAAAAATTTGGAGCATGGCCTCTTGCACGTGATCGGCTATTCACATCATCGGCCTCGATCCGGCCGATGATGCGAATAATTCAGTCCTTACTAAACCAAATTTCGAACGGTAGATTCTCTACATACCTTATACACAAGTAGTCTCCTTACCTAGATACTTATCCTGTATATCAAGTGTAGATCTCTCAGCACGTTTAGCAGGAATGTGATGTAGGATGAGAACTACTGCTGGATATCTGATCACCTCAAACAGGACTATGTAACCTTGGGCAAGGATAAAACCTAGTGCGGGGGAGGAGTTTGGTAATTCGTATATATATCGTGCATACAGACGCACTCATAATCTTTAGTTACGTGATCTCACAATCTCAGTAGCTTACAACCCCGCTTTCGCCAACCGATCATGTCTGATTATTCCTCTACCCGGGAGGGGTTCCAGCGCGCAATGGAATGGTGTCTACAAGGTGAACCAGGACAGGCAAAAGAATTCGTGCAAAGCACCTCAACCGATAGCTTTTACCAGATCCTAAATGGGGAAAGGCGGAACTACGAAGAATATATAAAGGGAATCCATGAGGTCCGGGCCATGGCCAATGACTTCAAGCCGGTCGTGTAAGTCATTATCAATCAGCGGATGAGCATCCATCCAGCAACTCAAAAGCTAACATCGCGGTACTTTGATCTTTCCCAAGACATGAGTTCCTCCGCGATGGCGATCAGCTTGCGGCTCGAATAACTGGCACGTTCAAAATTAAAGATGATAAGGGGTCAGATACCGGGGCTAGTTTTGAGAGCTTCATTTTCGCGAAGGTAGATGAGAAGACGGGGAAACTTGAATGGACGATCGAACGTTCGGTTCAGGGCCCAGCGAACGAATCGGCTGCCAATGATTGAGCTTAACTTAAATGGAGGGAGTTTTAACTATGAGGCAAAGGTCTCTCTAAGCACTATGCTGACACCACCTAAGCAGGAAAGGAGACTCAGCTGAGGCGGAATAAAATGTTGCTAGTGTGACGCTTTAGATGACTCAATATGACAAACTAGCTATGCGACGATATCAAAACCACGCGCATTTTTAAGTTGGTGTATACCTGTATATCTGCGGTAAAACTACTACAGTGTATTGTACACAACAAACCCTGAATGTCTTTATTTTGTTGTCATGATCTAACGGCACAATCGTTTATGAACTTGGGCAAAACAACATCACACAATCTTTCCTAACTCGGTCAGTTGAGTGATGATACTAAAGGCAGCAAACTATTATTTTTCAAGCATGCCGGTTGAAGCATGCTCAAACATCTCTTATGTCTAAGATTTCTGATTTACATACCGGGGTCTAATAAAATGCCAGACAACAGTCCCAAACTCTAAGAGGGCAACGGTAGTAGGGGAAATTGCTGGTGCTATAAAGTATAGTAACAGTCGAAGTCGATTATAGAGATCTGACAAATCTCGTATTTTTATTCCTTTTCGCCATGACTTATCAGAACAGTTAAGAAGCAGCCTGAAATATAGATGACTACAAGTAAGAATATAGCAAGACTCTGGCACCACTTATCATTTGTTGGGAATCTTGCCGGCCTCCAGAGTTGCCCCTTCTGTTAAAATTTGAGAGAGGGAAATGCTATCGGGATCAAAATTCTCATTACAAAAAAAGTTTTATATACTAACTCTCTTATAATCTTGAAAGTAATAGGAGTGTGGAAAGGCAGGCATTGCACGTTGGCTTTAGGTTTTGACCTTAGCGCCGACCTCAAGCAATTGTTGTTGGGCTGCGGTGTGCAAACGGGGAACCCAGTTATAAAGCTTTTCAAGCTACCAACTTTCAACAATCAGGTGGTATCGTATAGTGGTTAGTACGGTTCGTTGTGGCCGAACAAACGCCGGTTCGATTCCGGCTACCGCCAAATGGATATAGCGTGTAAAGATGCCATTTCCTCCTGTTTAAGATGTGTTAACCAACATCGAATACTCCTTTTTCTTCTATTCTTATAATTTTAAACTTATACCTGATCCAAGTCTTAGTGGATCAGTTTCCTCCTTTTTTTTCTTATTCTTTCCTCTCACTTGATTCTATATTATGGGAAGAAAGCTTTTTTTACAGTAGTACCTAACCTGACAGGTGCTTGAGTATTTACCTGTGACGTGTTCCATCCTTGAAAATGAAAATCAAGGATTTTGTCAGAGCTAGAGCGGAGGAAAATGAGCAGAGGTCCCCATTCAAAAAGGGTACCGATACTTTGACGGTTGAGGCAAGCAACATTGACCAGCAGAAGCCCTACCATCAAGCCCAATCCTCTGTCAGAATAGCAACAGGTTGTGACGATGGGCGGGTACCTCTGGCCGAACCCGTAAATCAGCGTACCGGGAAATGCCTTGCAGAAGAGCGTGTTAGCTCAGCACATGGAATAAAACACAGGTTGTTGCAGAAGCCACGATGGCATTTCAAACAGTAACAAATTCAAACAAGTTACTGACCATCAGCATATGTGGTTATAACACGTGTAATCTCAAGCATTAACTTCAAGTTACCTTAGGCATGACCAACCTTTGGGACCTCGGATTGAGAGGTACATATCACGGTAGGATGTACCTAACCTAGGTATGTGTAGGTATTGCGGCCCGTGCACGGCATGTAGCTCTCCAGGCACTACCTAGCCTTTGAAAAGATAGTTAGTATTAGGTACCTGGGTACTTACCGGGGTGCCAGTAAGGAGCTATCGGCAGCCTAAGCTTGGGAGAAGAGACAGTGGTCCGTGCGTGCTTTCATTAACCTGGAAGGGACAAGTCCCACTCAAGCTTGGAATCTACCGGCCGCATTTCCCTGTCTTGACGCGTTTTTTAGATTGTTCCTGTTTTCATCATACCATCTACAATACGACGTATCGTACAAAGGACTGCTAGTTCCCCTTCAATCACCACGTTCCCGTTCTTTTTTGCAGTTCTTATTACAACAACAGAGTACGTATACCAGCATCGGAAAAAAATATATTCTTCCCGTCTTTGAACGTTGCGATTTGCGTGCGTTCGTTCTCTGCGACGCCCAACTCAGTTCAGCTTAATCGCTGCGCATTCACCCGCGCATTTTAATTCCACACGCGCGCATCACCTAATCTTCGCAATTATGGCCGACTATTCAGTATTGAAGGTCCCAGAGTTGAAAAAGCTGCTCCAGGAGAAACAGCTTCAGGTTACTGGAAACAAAGCAGACCTTATAGCCCGCCTCCAAGAGCATGACAAGGCAAATGAGACGCCTAAGCCCGCTGCACCAGGTTTGTACATTTCTGTTGCAGTCGCGTATCCACGCAAAGGTCTAAATTGGAAAGACGTGGGCTAACGAATATAAGTTTCGGCTGAGGAGGACGTTATTGACTATTCCGACGACGATGTTCCTGCGTCCAAGCCCGAGCCCGCCCCAGAAACTGCTGCTACACCGGCACCTGCGCCCGTAGAAGAAAAGGCTACCAAGGCTGTTGCTACCGCCGCCGCGGAACCTACAGCAGAAGCGCCTACGGCTAGCGAGGCCAAGGTCACCGACAATGACACAACAGACGCGCAGCCTACTGAGGCCAAAGCTGAGACACAGGCTGCACCCAGCACAGACTTCTCAGCTAAACTACCCGCCTCAAGTGCCGAAGAAGAGGCACGCAAACGTGCGGCCCGTGCCAAGCGATTTGGTGTCTCAGAGAACGCCGATGAGGAGGCGAAAAAGAAGGCAGAACGTGTGGCACGCTTCGGTGCCGAACAGGACGTATTGCCTTCGGGCCTTGACGCCGCCCTACCAGAGAAACGAGAGCGGAAACGTGGTCGGGAGGGTGGCGCTGGCACAGACGGAGGGGAGCGTGGCGCGAAACGACAGCAGCACAACCAAGGCAGACGCCGGGGAGGCAGAGATAACCGGAGCCGTGGTGGACGCCACGGTGGTGGTGATCGCGGCCCACCAAGACGAAAGGAAGGCGGTGGCGGCGGCGGTGGCGGCGGTAGCAAGCCGGCTGGCGTCCTGAATGACGCAGCTGAGCGTGCAAAGGCTGAGGCTAGAGCTAAGCGTTTCGGCGGTGGACCTTAGAGAAGTTCTTCCGCCAAAATGCGAGGCGTTCTATGGAATCCTTCTGAGCAGCTCAAGGCCGAGGCTCGACTTAGACGGTTTAGTGACGCCAACTGATGACGTCTTCATCGGCTTATAAACCAAGAGCTCTCGGCAGAAGCACCTCGAGAAGCGAGTTTCGTATCGTCGACCACATAGCAAGGCGCTATGGTCACTGTATACTACAATAACAGTTTTGATACATCGGATTTTCAGCTATTATCGGAGTTCGCGGCGTTCTTTTTATTTCCATCGTCGCCGCAACCTTGATCATGACCCACTCTGCTGGACGGTTTTTATTTTCTATTTAACCGAGACATTTGCCTTTACGTTCCTAGTAAGGAAGAATAGATGAGTTTGATGCCTGGTTTGGTCACGGGTTAAGGAGTGGCGGATGTGGTTTGCGGCTGGACATCTTTTGCGGAGAAAGGACAGCAGAAACAGGACAGAGAGGAATCAGTTGCAACTGTAAATGGCCTCAGACCGCGATGAATCGAACAGAGAGAATAAATAATTCTACAAGATACCGCCTTTACAGCGAAGCGCGTGAGACCCCTTGCTTCTATTATCAGGTGTAGGATAATATCACCAGATGATATGTGTATAGCTGGCCAGCAACGTTAGTAAATCCGTGCCTCTCGTAGGTCATGACGTTGTGATCTCTTTCTAGCTGCTCTCCTAGAAAGATAATATACTCAACTACCCCAAATGTAGGAAAAGATATTTCTCTGCTGGTAAAGACCAATACCTATATTCATCCAGTAAATCAGATCACTACACAAGTAGATAAGACAGACGATAGCAATACCCTTTTCAACTAGATTGTAATCGATGTCGTGATCTCTCGCTGCTCTCAAGACAATGACATGACTGGTTAGAAAGTATCTACCTAGGATTGATACAATAAATAGATGATATAAACGATCATGTTATCAGATCACTACACAGGTAGGTGCATAGACAGAGGTGATGGTAGTAAATTTTACTGGGTTGTGATGTTCATTTAATATCTGTTAAAGTAGCCCCAACTTGCAGTTTCGCAAGCAAGTTCCAGTCATGGTCAATAGGCAGGCTGTCGCTAACCTTGGAAATCTGGCTAACTATAGTACTACTAGAGAGGGAGTGCCTAGAAGATGGTATATATAACCGCCCGTCTCTCCTGCCTTCTTTGCCAATACACAAGATCCCGTGGATATGATAAGATGCTAGCCGGCCTAGTACAACAAGAGCTGTATGTATTGTGAAATGGAGAGGACGAGATGGACAGAAACAGGCTGATAAATATCTCAAACCGGTCAGAAAGACGATACGAACACTTTTATTTTGCTTCTTGACTCAGGGTAAGCTGAACTGGTATGTTGGCAACATCAGCCTGCTCATATCTATCTTTTCTCTTGTTGTTCTGGTATCGTTCTTTTCTGATTGATTTTTTCAATTTTCTATTTGCCTCCGCTTTTGCCTTTCCGTCCTTGTATGTTGAGCCTTCTTCTTCATCTATCTTGAAGCTTCACCAGCGAAAGAGGCGACCCTGCTGTAGGCGTTCATAAAAAGCGGAAGGCCCGTTTTGATTATATAAGGTGCAGGTAAAAAAAGGGATTACCCGCTCAAGAAATGAATTTGTGTTCATAGAAAATAAATCAAGATTAAAATAAAACCCAACAACCTTGCTTCGCTGTCCCCGATCAATCAATCAATCAATCAATCAATCCTCCCCCAGGCTTGTCTCATCTCAACTCAACTGCACCACCATGGGGCCAGCAACGGTGATGTCGTCCGTCAAGACGCCTGAGTTGGGAGCGCTGTTGGTGAGAGTAACGTAGACGACACCAGCCAGGTTGGGCGGGAGGGCGCAGCCGTTGGCAGGGTCGAAAGGCGTGAAGGCGGTGCCGCCGGCCGCGGCCGAGTTGGTGAAGCCACAGAAGGTGGCCCCGGACGCGGCCTCGCTCTGAACTTGGATGTTGGTCCCCGCAACGAGGTTCATGACGCCCGCGACGGGCGCCGGGCTCGTCATAGTGAGCGTCGGGAACGCCGTCAGGATCAGGTTTGAGCCCTCAGGACAGGACTGGATGAAGGGAGCGGCCAGCGAGAAGACGGCTTTGGGACCAAGGGGAGTATCTAGCGGGGAAGGCGACACCGCCACGCCGGACGCGATGCGGATGAAGGACTGATGCCGCGCTTCCACTGTCAGAATCGAGGCGGCCGTGCTCAGGATCCCGCCGTCAGAGACGAGCGGTGCAGCTCCCAGGTACGCTGAGATGCCGACGCTCTCGAGGATTGCGGCCGTCGCCACCATGCCTGCGGCGTCGGTGAAGCCGAAGTTGTACGTGCACGGCTGTACGGGTTTTATTCCGGCCTGGGCGAGGGCGCTCTGGAGCAGGACCACGTGGGCTTCCTCGCTGGCTCCGATGCCCTTGAGGTCGGCCAGCTGGGCCTGGGTTAGGCCGAGAGCAACGAACTGATCATCGGGAAACTTGGCGAACCCCTGCTGGTAAAAGGAAGCCTCAAGCCACTCTAGAGTCAAGGCACTAGTAAGGTGAGTAAGTAACTGTTCGTTATCGTCCAGCCGAATGGTTTGGAGAGTGTCGGCCAGATGCTACTTACAACTGCAAAATGTCGGGGTCCGCTAGGCCGGCGGCGGCGGCGGCTGCATTCTGTCTCTTCGCTAATTCATAAATGCTACTCTGCCTTGTCGTGAACCTTGGCTGGGCTGGGAGGGCCGACGCAACTGCCACCAATGCGGCCAGGACCCCCGTGGTCTTTATAATAGAATGCATCTTGGAGTTCTATTAATGAATATTCTCGTACAACTGTAGCTCTTCCGTGCGTCTCTCTTTCTTTTCCCTTCTTCTGGCCGGTTCAATAGCGACAGTGGAGACTGTAAATTAGAAGACGTATTGTATTGGTATGGTATCACGGCGACGGACGAAAGCAAGACCAGCCTGGCTGTTCTATAAGGTATATATCCCGCCTGGGTATTAGAAGAGAAGAATAATTAGATGTATAAAGGAGAGTGAAAGTCGTTGATCCCCGGGAAGCAGACCAGCGCTTATGGAGTGATGTATGGTACACACGAACGACAGAATAGGGATAGAGAAGAGAGTGAAAGCAAGAGTCGGTTGGAGGGTGGGAGGTGGGAAACAAGGTCTCATTAAAATCAATCATCATGTCGTGCAGGAGATAGGAAACTAGCGGGACTCCTCCATGGGGAGGGGGCACCAAGGGAGGGTTTCCATCACGGAAAGAAGGCTGGCCGGCCGTGGGATACGATGATCCCAACTTACTCAGTCAGCACATGTGCGGCTCCTCGATGCTCCTTGATTTCCTTGCACCGGCATAAGCCATTCCCTCGAGAGGATTCGCTTCCGAACATGGACAAGTGCCGGGGTCAAGGGGGATGATGAGATGGGACGGAGCTTGCTGTGGAGGTTGAAAACATGCTGGGAGCCAGGGGACGTAGAACGTGCCGAGAGTCGAATCACGGATGCTAGTGGCGTCTAGTAGGAAACGAAACAAACTCGAAGGTAGGATGCTCAGATGCAAAATTGTAATTATAGCTTTGATGGGGTGCAAGCGGGAAATCAACCTTGTCAATAGGTAGCAAACAATACCATGTGAGGTACCTGCCATGGGGTTTCCAGGGGTCACTTAAGGCTAATACTACAGCACTGATTTCCAGGAGCAGGGGCTGACGGCCTATCTGCCTCAGATGCGGTTTCACATAAGCTTCAACCAATACAATTCCACTGCGCGGGCGACCCTCTAGCCGAAGACTGAAACTACTTTGCGATAGCTTAACCATGTTGTTAAATGAAGATCTGGGCAAACCCCCTCTACCTCCTCACGTGTTTGGCTTAAGAATCCCCCTTGCCTCGTGGCATAAAATAGCCTTAGATTGCGACACCAGATCCGAGCAGCAGTTTTTTCGGTTTCGTTTCTCGGCCCTTTCAGCCTAGTCCGCACATATAGGGAGGACACTAGGAAAATTACATAGTACTCCAAGTTGTGCTGTGTGCAGAGTTAAAGATATCCCCATGTCGATCCTAGATCTACTAAAAGCAAGCAACCTAACCTGCATATCTCATCTCTGTATGTAAGTATGTCGGCAATGTGTCTCTAGAAGCGATAAGCTACCAAAGTACACAACCATAGCACTTACATTTACCCGTTGAATGTCTTGAGTTTCTACTCTTGTCCTCTCAAGTACCCATACCCACCTACGTATATAAGTCATAAGGTTGCACTCTATTGTGTTAGGAAGGGGGTGGGTGACGCTTGGAAGAGCGGCCTCGAAGTGTTTCAATCGATCTGGCGAAAACGGAACGACGGGTCTTGAAATCTCCGACCGGTTAACTTGTATAAAACCAACTCATAATTCATCCCTGTGGAAACATGAGCTGCTCAAGGCCGGATGTCCCTCTTTCTGGATCGAGAATCTCGAGTCTCGAGTCTCGACTTCAGAAGTCTTCAGGTTCTCGACATCATCACGCGAAGATGCTGGTACACTTGACCAAGTAAATGTTATTTGATGACTGATATTACCTGATATTACTAGGTTACTGTATTTGGCATCCAGGGAAGAAAATGAACAAGCTACTGCTTGTCCATATTCCGTTCCTGAGCGCCGCCCCCTAATCTCTTAATCTCACTCCTTGCGCACCCATTCTTTAGCGACTAAACCACAGCAACGCGTTAAATACTTCTTCTATCTGCTCCCGCCTTTCAATTTTTCGAGGTGATGCGCACATAAGGGATGGTCTTTGGCGCTCCAATTACGAGGTTGGTAACACATTCTACCTTTCTTTTCTTGTTTTTCCGCCGTTTGAATATCAAATCCAGACGATACCGTGCTCCGTCGCTCCAAAATCCAAGGTATTATAAGCAAATCTTGACAAGCAAATTTCTACAAGCCAATCGAAGCACGCGCAGAGCAGATAGAGCGCTCAGAGGGCGTAAGGATTGACCGAGCGAATTGTTAGGCAACTGTCATCGTGTTAGCTCCTGCCCACCATTCTAATATCCGACATTGGCTTGGCCTCGTGCAGACTTACGGTGGACTTTTGCTTAGGTCCGTCTTAAGGATGATGGGCACTCTCGTCATCTCCGTCACGTCTTGGATATATTCCCCGCCTTCTTCTCTCAGCGCGAACAGCTTGAGGTACTTCTCCTTGTTCGTCAGACGGGTCTCGACAGCTTCCGTCATGGTCACCTTGGAATCCGACCTAGTGCGGTGCAGCACACCCGCTGTGTTCGACGGCGATCGCGCCGGAGAGCCTGGTACGCTTTGGGTAGGTCGTTCCGCCAATGACGCTCCCGCCATGGCTTCGGTGACGTCGGACGCGTTGTCTTCGTCGTCGTCAAAGAGTGCATCCACGTCGTCCGTGGACATGGTGCCCGTGTCCGTCTGCTTCCGAGCTGCTTCCTCGCGCTCTTTCTTCACACGTTCGGCCTCTTCGGCCTGTCGCGCAGCAGCCATGGCGTTAGAGACTCGCTGCGAGGCAGCCGCTTTGGGTCGCTCATCCTCGGGTACGTAAGCCGAGCTCGGCACACCCTTCTCCCAGTAGAGCTCCAACACTCTCTTCTCCTTTCTAAACTCTGCCTTCTTGAGTGGTAGTTGATCGCAATGTACCCGCTTCTCGAAGCCCCACTCGGGAATCAGAACATCAAAGGCAGACTCGTAGACACATAGGACAATACCCTCGCTAATCAGATCGCCATTGACCTCTTGCCGCTTCTTGTCCATCACGCGGCAAGCCTCGATATGGATACTCTGCTCTTGGGCATTCTGAGCGGATTCCTTCCTGATGTTACACCCCTCAATTATCTTCACGAGACTCTCCATGTCGTCACTGAACTCAATAGAGCCATCGGACATGACAGCTTCTAATTGGCGATGCACGATAATGTCTGCGTAGCGTCTCGTAGGGCTCGTGAAGTGAGTGAACAGGGGTAGATTCAGTCCATAGTGAGGCCATAATTGCTTATTGGTCTTGCCCGCAATGAAATACTTAGCATGGTGCATGCTCTTGATGAGCAGCGTCTCCATGCCCTTACGGATGTCATCATCCTCAACCTTGAAAAGGCTGTTTTGGACGGTGCCGCTGCTAGTCGTATCGAAGTCATACCCTAGAGCTCGCATACGTTCAATAAACGTCTGTAAGCGCCGAGCATTGGGTGGTGCTTGACGTCGTAGCAACGCCTTCTCGGGGAGCCCGTCAGCCAGTCTCTGGGCCACATAGGCATTGACCTTGTGCAGGAGCCCCTCCACAAGCTCGGTTCCCGGCGTTGTATCAAATAAGTTACGCTGAATGGTGATGTTCTCGTCTTCTAGTTGGTGGAGTAACCGCAGCGGTGCGGTTAACTCGCCGTCTGAACCAAGACGTGCCTCCTGGAATTTCTGTGCGATAGCCTGGAAAGCTGTAAGCAGTAGTCGTTTTTCGCGAGATGGAGAACCTACGTTTAGAATCTGAATATCCTTGACCTCAGCGCTCTCATGTTTGAAATTGGCCCCACCGGCCAAGGCCTCGTCAATATCTTTGAGTGACAATGTAGCCGTGCTTTTGATAAGACTCTTACCAACCCAAGCATCACCTTCAGCAACCGCCCCTGTGTGGGGGTTGACCTTGAAGACAACACTGACGGTGAGTCTGTCTTGCCCGGGAGTGAGCACGCAAAGCTCGGACGCAATCTTGGGCGGCAGCAAAGCGCATGTGCGGTCAACCAAATGGACAGCAGTTCCACGCTTTTTTGCCTCGCGGTCAACCAGCGAGTTGGGTTTGACGAAATGAGCGACATCGGGAACGTGAATACCAATCTCAATCTTGCCATCAGATAGGGCTTTGACATGGATCGCGTCGCCTAGCTCGCCCGTGCCAGCCAAATCCAAGGTAAACGTTTTCACGTCACGGAAATCCCGGCGCGCACTGATAGCAGCCTCATCCTCCTTGGCGATAGACCAATCTTGAAGACCAATACTTCGGAGGACAGCTTCAGAAAAATCGTCAGAAGCGAAGTTATTGTCGCGAAGTAAGGCATCCGTCTCCACCCGCGGATCACCCATCTTGCCAAGGTTTTCTACTAGGGTACCAAAAGGATGGAGAGATGTAATAGGCCAACGTTTGATGCATGCAACGAAGATTGTGTTGGCGTACTCCTGGTGTTTTTCCACAAAGTCTTTGGGTGCTTGCTCGGTGGGGATTGCAATAAGAGGCACACGCTTGTCAGTAGGCTTAAACCAGACAATCTTGGGCTTGTCCTGTTGCCGATGTTCATGGGTCCGGCCACCGTCCCTAGCAGCCCGCTCCGCCTCTTGCTTCTCTTTAGTCGCCTGGCTACTTGGTCGTAAGAGGCCGAGAGTACCCGAGAACATCTGGCCGGCAATCCGTTCAATGACTGCAACAATATGGCCAGCATAGAGTGGCTTCGATTCGTCATTGATCTCTTCCTCCTCCACGAGTAATAGGCTCTGACCTTCCACTTCCACGTCGTCGTTCTTCTTTTGGGTGGGTCTCTGACGAAGGCTACCTCTCCTCCGAATACCCCCATCGCCTGATGCGCCATCATCGCCGTTGTTTGCGTTCAATGGCCCGTTTCCATTTGCGGGGCCCGTTCTGGTGTCGGTAATATCTTTCCTCTTCTTCTTCTCTTCCTTCTCACGCTTTTGCCCCCAGACCTCATCAACGTCAAGAAGTTCGACCGCAACCAGATCACCTTCCAGGGCACGATTACGGTCTTTGCTTCCGCAAATAAAGATATCGGCATCAAGAAGGCCATCAGAAGTTGCCACATAGGCGTCACTACGGTTCTTCTTGTTTACACGGAGAATTCCGGAAACAAGCTGGCCGTCGCCAAGCAGCGCAGGCAGACTTGCTTGGGGCAGATAAGGAGTGAAGAGAGTTTTTCTCGGTTGCTGCTGGGACTGTTGACCGCCAAGTTGAGGGGCATGTTGGCTAGCTTGGAGGCCAACCATAGGCTGGCCGTTCATTTGGGCGGCTTGAAGTGCCTGGAATTGATTAATCTGCATTGGGGTAAGTTGCTGTCCGGGATACATTGGCATCATAGGCATCTGGCCAGGAATCTGCATCAGTTGTTGATTAGGGTACTGGAAAGCTCCGATTGAAGAGATAGACTGATTCATTGAAGCGCGAGGACGGTGACCGGGCTGGAAGCCCTGCTGGCCCTGATTCGACTGATCCTGGTTTTGATTCTGGCCCTGCTGATTGCGCCAATTACCCTCAAAATTGCGGGAGGATGTTCGAGCGTGACCGGTCCCGCCGTTTCCACGGCGAGTGAAGTCGCCGCCATCTGCGGGCGCACCGCCGCGGCCGCCTCCGCGGCCATGCACAGCCATGCTCTGACTTCGGCCGTGTCCACCCCGTCCGCCGCGAGTGGACGACCCTTGGGCTATAGGGGTATCTGCAATACTACTCTTGGGCTCTTCGGCAGCCGAGCTTGAGCTTCCCTCAGCGCTAGGGCCCGGAAATTGGAAGCCCGAAGTAGTGCGTTTTTGCTGAGCGATTTCAGCAGCTTTCTTTGCGTCAGCTAGAGCTAAGGAATGCCTTCGTTGGTGGCCGCCGCCGCCGCCGCCGCCGCCGCCGCCACCTCGCCCACCTCGAGGCGCATTGTCCCGGTTCTGACTCTGTACATTTTCAAAGTGACCAAAGCCAGAACCAGAGGCCCCGGAGGATGGAGCCGGCGGCGGGCCCATATTCATGTTGGGAAGTGCGGACTGGTTTCGGCGGTGTGACATAGGTTGGCTCGGCGCTCCCATCTGGAGGTTCTGTTGTTGCTGTTGTTGTTGCGGGAACTGGAAGGCAGGCTGTGGCGACAGGTTGGCCATGTTTGCTTGTAAAGGATTGAACTGACCACCAGCGCCGAGCTGGCCGGGAGGCAACATGCCCATGTTCATGTACTGCTGCTGCGTAGCTTGGATTTGCTGTTGCTGTTGTTGCAATAGCTCGATCTGTTGTTGAAGGGCAAGTTGCTCCACTAAGAAACCAGACATGGATAGTCAGCGAGTATATCGAGAGAGTGGGCATATATCGACAGCGACAAGCCAGGGGACAAAGGGAAGAAAAAGGGGCGCAACGCACTCTGCGGATTTTGGAACATACTCATCAATGGTGTCAGCTCAGACGGGCTTCGCCGATGGGCAATGTGAAGACGACGTCCGGCCGGGCCAGGAACGCCTCCAGTTGGGGGAGGCTGTTGTTGCTGGTCCATTGCGGGCGCGGGTTGCACGTCAGAGTGCGACAAGCTCAAGCTTAGGGGAAGTTCAGTAGCAAAAATCCTAAAGAGGGGGACAGCCTAAGGTTAGGGTCAAATAGACCAAATGTGGATCGCTGGTAGAGCTCCCGTGATGGTAATGTCGTGGGATGGTGGTATGGGTTTTGTCGTTGGACAAGTAGGCAGTATAACCGGAAATAATCTGCTGTGGGAGATGATGGCAAGTTGATTGTGTAGATAGATGCACACCTTTTTGCGCGACAGGAAGAGGTGGTACCCAAATGAGAGGATGAAATAGATGAAACTGGGATGGTGACGGCCTTTGGCTCTTTCCGATAGGAAAGGGATGCTAAAATTCCCAAGGGAAGGACTGTATAAGCAAACCCCCGAGAGAGAGCGGTAGTCGACAGGGGGAAGGAGGGATGGAATACGATAAAAATAAAATCGAGGTCGGGGAAGTTGGAAAAGAGAGGGAAGTTTCGATGAGGTTAAGTAGTTGGACGGAGATGATGAGAGTTTGGGGAGAGCTTTGGAGGTTTGGGTATAATATCTGTCTTGTCCTCTGTTTCTCTCCACACAGCCGTCCATAGCTGGGTACCTATTGAGACAGTGGGTTGCTAGTTGGTGAGGTCAGGGCGGGCCCACCTGAGTTAGGGGAGGGGGGCGGCGGGCGGCGGCTCATTGTCTGCTTCTGGGTGTCCACACACAAGGGGAGCTCTCATACTCCCAGGTTGCAGGAGGCAGATTGGGTAAAGTCAGTACTTAAATACCTAGGCTACGTAGGCTAGATAGGTACTATGCAGTTGGCTGTTATTACTTTTACTAAGTAAGTACCTACAGCATATATCAGGTAGATATATCTGTAGGCAGGTACATAAGCAGAGTCTTTATGGGAAGAGAAATGAGCCATGCATGCGTAATCTGTATACTGTACAATAAACAACTGCAGGCTTCGGTCTGCTTTGGTCTCGCCAAACCAAACGTTACTGTTATGAGGAAGCGGGGCAAATGGGGCCAAACGGGGGCCATACTTAGGGGGCTGGTTAGCTAGAATACCTACCTACCTAGCAGGCTAGCACTGAGCAGTAGACTCACACCCCATGCCAGGATACAATTTCACTAAGGTACACGAACTTGAAGTGCCAGGTAGGTAAGTTAGGTACCTACGTATGCGTACAGAGTTTCGAATGTACACATGTGCCTACGGCATACTTAACCTACATCTTTATTATGCACTATCTGGGCGAGCAGGCAAACTGGAAGTCCTAGACAACATGAGCCTTTTTGCCCTTTGTTTCTGTCCGATGTAGAATCTTGGCGCCTCTCCTCAGATGGGCCGGCCAGAGTGGCGAAAGAGCCCACAGGTATAGCCTACCCCTATCTACCACGACCTCCCAGGTAGGTAGCTACGTTGAAGAGACGAGCCCTACAACTTAACTATATGTACATACCTGCCTTGCCCGGCAGGAGGCAAAAAGGTCTTTCTTCAACTTTGTTTGTCAGATCAAGTTAGAACTAACTGAAAGTGTTCTCAAGGATCGGCATTGATAATGACCAGGTGTTGCCTTTCTAGAAATAAATTAGGTTCCTCAAGTCTTTTGCCTACATTTAGCTATAAATTTCAATTTCATAGTTCTAGACCCGATGTCAGCCTACCCGTCTCATGATCACGCACAACCAGCAAAACTGACAGAGAACACGAGTAGAGAGGTAATCTGTACTACCTACATATGTAGTAGGCACTTATGCATGTATGTACATGTCTGTACAGCATAAGTTAGCCAAACAGTGAGGGGAGTTAATAACACCACTAAACGAACCTTAGCAGAACGCACGAACCCCAAATGCTATGTGTTTCTTTAGTCGACCCCAATTATTCTACGCTTGCTTACTTTTTTATCAAGTTGTCTGCTACTACTAGTAGTAGCAACTTCTTCCTCGGTGTCACGCCTATATCTGCATACGCATACACGTACGTACGTAGTCTTAACGGAATACTTTAGCATACTACATGTTTGTTATATCTATCCACCTGACTAAGAACATACGGTATATAAAAATTGGTATGCTGTTGGCTTCAGAAGTGCAGTGGAATCCAACGTCGTACTAGAAAAGGACCACCCCGGAATACGGGTTTGATGCGTGCGTACTTATAACATAGAGAGAGGTACATACAGATAATGAGGCATGTCAGAGTTCGCAGAGAAGCAACAGGAGCGAACCCTGCCAGTGGGTACTGCGTCGAGTCTCTCTTCATCAAGGTTTGTTGCATTGCCACATTATACTCAGGGCATGTACACCAATACCAACCTGCAGTATGCCTAACATCCATGCTGGGCAACAGCTACAGCAAAGAGAAACTATCACTGCTTCCCCCCCTTTGCAGCGACCACCCATATTTTTAACCTCGCGCTATCGGGGAACCATCCCCGATGAGGAACCTCGACGGCGCGTCTATAGACTCCAGTCGATGGATCGCTGACGAACGGGACCCTATCTCTTTGACAGCTGTCTTCGGGGAGATATCCACAAGGCGATGCTAGGCATACGGTATTGTACACTATTTCTTAAAACGAGCGGGGGGAGAGAGCAAGTCAGAGCTCGCGAAAGAGACAGCTTCTTGAGTCAGTGTGATTTTGCTTGGGAAGCTAAACCAACCGGCTCTTAATGATAGGCTTCAATGATGGACGCGATGACGACCTCTTTAAAGAGCAGGGCATCACGGTTACAGATCAATTTCCTTCAACCCATGAACCGGTCCTAGATTCCGTTGTATACCTAAAGTAAGCTTGGGCTCACACACCCCGCCCCGTGGGGCGAGAAATGGACATGGCAAACATTCAGCCTTACCTTCAAATACGTAGGGCCTCGTTTCAAAATCTATAGTTTTACATGACTCGGATACCAGTAATTAAATACCTCCCCTCCCTAGTGCTCAACAAGAAGTCTAGCGCACTCTCCGCAACACATCTCGCACTATCCGCGGCTCCAGCATAACCGCCGTTCCGTTGGCGCCGAGATGGACTACAAAATCGTTGACGCTTATCTCCCCATACATGTTAGAATCAACTGAACCCCACTGTCCGGCATTTGGGTCGATTATGCGAGGCAGCCCGTTTGGATCTTCGATAGTCATGTCGAAAAGGGCCCGGTAAGCCACTCTACGGGCACTTTGTCCTATATGACTAGTACCAGCTGATTCTTGAAGGTTTGTGGCCTGAAGCTGGATGGCTTTGATTGGTCGATTGCCCGTCTGAGCTGAATAGGCTTGTATGACTGCCTCGATGTCAACTCCTCGGTTGACCCATCGGCTTAGGTACAACCCAGCCGCATCAGTCGATATAGTGACACTCGAATTCAGATCGCGTTGCGACGATTCATACGTGCCGCAAAGTTGTTTACATGCTTGGTCTAGGGTCATCTCCTCCAGTACCGGTATGAGAGATTGGAGAACCACCTCGAAGGCGATGTTGATGGGCGCCCCGCTCCCAGCGACCAGAATAGACAGTGCAATGCCGTAGTCCGGTATGAGTATCAGCTGCGCATTGTACTCTCCGACACTGCCTGACTTGGTGTAGATGTCAATAATCCGCCCCTCGGTGATCTGATGACGTGTCCTGTAGATTTCCCATGGACTCCCCACAGAGACATATAAGCTTGCCGTATGTGTCACCGGCTTCATCCATCTCCTCGTGTCGACCGGCGATATTTGCTTGTGAAGAAGGATACTACGCCCAAACCTGGCAAGATTGTCTGATGAAGAGTAAATCCCGGAAGTTCTAAGGCAGTCTCCAGTTAGCCAGTTTGCCCTCAGCCTTTTCCGAAAGTGAATTACATGTGTGTATCGATCATCAAGCACTTACGGTATCTCGTCGCCATAGTAGTTGTGAAACCCAGATTTATTCCCCCCGGGAATTACCCAAGAACCCTTCCCAGGAGGAAGATCTGCCGACGTATTATTCAGCCCAAGCGGTGTTAGGACCTTGGACTGCATGAGAGCATCATATGGTCTGCCGCTCATAGCTTCCAGGGCATATCCTAGAATTCTATATGCAGCATTAGAATAAACCGGGGTGGTCTGAGATGCAAACACAGGGTGCCTCTTAGTCCACCCCTGAAAATACTCTTTATCAATCAGTTCGTTAGCTTAGCCCGAGTTTATAAGATGGAGCATCACGAACCTTGGCGCTTGCAGGACGGTACACCGGGATTCCCAACCCCGCAGTCGGGAATATCTCCAGCAGGGAGTTCTGGCAAACCAGATTCTTTCCATGGAAAGTTCTGGCCACTTAGATCACCGTTGGCATCTGGTTATGCAGCAGGATCAGCTCTACAGCCCGACCTCTCAGGCTTATCCTATGCAAATCTCCGTCCAAATACTTACAGTCCCTTCCTACACCGGACAACTGGGACGCCAGGGCACCGACAGTGATCTGGCCCCAGTCAGGCTCATCAATCGCATTCAAGGGGCGTGCCGAGACAGCGCGATGAAGCTCAGGGATATACTGCGAAATGCTGTCATCCCAACACTTCCATCCGCACTCCAGTAGAAGTGCGTAAACGGTGAAAAGCTTGGAAATACTGCCGATACGATAGATCGAGTCCTTTGTAGCATGATTGGTGCCGCCAGCCTCGTGATCAAGGAAGGGCGACGAATAGTGGAAGTCAAAGAATGGGACATATTCGTCATCCTCTGTAGATAATGCCGTAATGGAAACAGTCGAAGTGTTCGCTTCGAACTCCCCGAAGTCACTATGCCCGGATGAAAGGATCTGGTTCAAAGTGATTGAAACATTGGATGCCCACGTATTGATCGTATTTGATGTAGACAGGCCTGAAGGCGGTGCATAGATTGGGCCCAGTAGGAAAGACATGTTGTGGGGAGGTGTGGGTGAAGATGTAATAGCAGGTAAAGATATGAGAAGTTGACCGATGAGTTGATGATATTGAAAACGATGGACATTGATGGAACAGAGGGCGATTTAAGTATTCTCAAGTCTCGAGAGCAAAGGTTGGATAACTCCTGAAGTCCTAGTGAGCTGGACGGGACTTTGACGGGACTCATGCGGCGACTTAATCAAATACATGACACAGCCCGGTTCGAAGCCCGAAAAATAAGTTTACTAAATCTCTTGCTTCCTCATCAGCTTTTTCAGCGATTCCAACTCCTCGTCTAATCGGCCTATCAGGTGTCCGGTATCTCTATGCGAGGTAGCCGTCGCAGCAATATCCCGTAGCATAATTCCCGACTCCATCAGACTCCTAGCCTGCTCCCTTGACGAATCCACAGTATTTTCGTCGCTAGCTATGCATTCTGGAGTTCTGATTTCAAATTTCGATGCTTCCCGTAATACTGTTGCCTGAATCATTTCCTTTGCTCTTCGGGATAACCACCTCGCAGCACCAACACAAATATTGCGCAGGAGCTCAGGGGCAAGATCAAAAACGTTGTGACCTTTCCCTGGATCAAATCCCAGCTGTCTTTCGCTAAGATCATTTGCCCATTGAGCCACCTTAACTACCTTATAGGCCGCCTGTAAAGTCTCGTATCTCACGCGCCCCTCAACAATTTGCCCGAGGAAAGAGGAGCGATCCTTAAGCCCGTACTCTGAAACACAAGCCTCTAATTGCAAGTATAAATTCAATTTCAAAAACGTGAGGAATACCTGGTGGAGAGGCGAAAATCCAGTAGACTCTGCATCACGAGTTGTTGAAGTTCTCCGTTGGAGGCTGTTGGCGCCCCTGTCGCGAGACTCCCAAGTATCAATTTGCGAAACGGGGCTGATATTCATCTGCCACTCTTCAAGCTGTTTGTAGAGGCTTTCCACATGCTTCGGGCTGACGCCCTTCCGTCTCGCTACGGATCCGCAGAGTTCCCGCGCCATTCTTCGAGCTATGGCTGCTAGGTTGAGGATGGCGTCGAAATAGTTGTTAACATGACTTTCATGGTCACCGAGTCTTCTTGATGGGTCAGCATCATCATCGCCGTCGTCGTCATCTCGAATTCGCGAGCCAAGCTTATGGTCGAGGCTGGTAAATGCATCCCAGCCGTATATATACCAGAAGAGAAGGGTTTGACGCTGTGTGGCCTTGGACAAAGTGACTGGTGCTGCTGCCCCTGCTCCAGCCGCTACAGGACGTGTCTCAGTGCGGTATTGCAGCGTCATCATGACAAGCGAATCGCGGGTCAGGAATAGATTTTGGAGTTGAGATTGAATTGGCGATGTTTGGCTGTCTGTTTTATCATACTCAAAGTCCACCATGAGGGCCAAGGCTTCTAAATCGTCGAGTCTCACTGCAGCATCGTGATTTGCTTCTGCAGAGCTTCGCGACAGGAGGAAAGCGTCTCTAAAGCGCGAAGCAAGGCATTGTTGTATCGTCCATTTCTCTTGCGCTTGTGCTTGGATAAAGGGGCAGCCTCGACAAGCAACGGCAAACACCAAAGCTGGACTACTACGGTGACTCTTGTAATCGTCCATAAAAGCGTCTTTGTAGAGAATGGGCAGTGCTAGAGAAGCGAACGTGAAGTACGCTTCGATTGCCGCGTTCATGGTATCAGTTCCGATGCCAGAGACGTGGTATGGGTTTTCCTTTGGAATTGCAGCTAATTCACTGCCGTCCAACTCGTCTATGAGTGGAGGAACTGCTGCTGCATCTACCATACTATTATCATCAACGGTGGACAACAGAGGTGTCCAATCGCTTCCGAAGAATATTGAGCCCAGATACGAAATGCTTTCAGGGCTCAAATCAAACTCGACATTTGGGAAAAATGCCGACTGCGAGTGATCCGGGGCTAAACTTGGGATAGACGTAGTGACCTCAGTCCCCCCTAGCGATGACGGATTTGAGACAGAAGCCGAAGACAACGCAGGGGCAGATGTATAACCGTCGAGAGCTAACATTGAGCGACTGGGATCATATGTCTGCTCAACATTACTAAATATCGCACGGCTACTTTTCCGTACAGCCACGGGCGTCTCCGATGCCGAGTCGGGGCCAAAACTAGTATTCAAGGCCCCTGAACCCTGCCTACGCCGCTGGATGCGCACGTCGTCCGATTTGAAAGTGCAGAATGTCTCGCGCAGGTCACATTGCGAGCACGCGGGATATCCCGTGGCGATACGGGAAGAACGGTCGCACTTGACTTTGCGCCGGAAGCAGAAGTCACAAGACTCGCGCTCCAATCCGCGTTTCAGGGGCATTGTTTATTGTTCGCTGGCAAAACAGACAGGCGCCTTTGAAGAAATGACCGAAATGGCACATCACGGACGTTTTAACCAGTCACGGACGTGATTACGAGTAGTTTCTATATACCTCGGACTCTAGGGGAGTTGTGCAATACAAAGCCGAAAGCTGTAGCCTAATCATTCGTTATAGGACTTCTTCGGGCATTCCACGGGAATTTCGCGGTGGCTCCAATACCTATGTACGTAATATGTGCGGCTGGATTTAGTTCCGCCCCAAGCTGTGGAAGGACAATCTCGTTCTAAGTTAATATTACACAGCCTATCTGCGCTACTCTTAGCTTATATTATACAGAAAGGGTCTGCATTCTGGTAAGACAGGCGTGGCTTTGCTAGAAGTTCGTTAATAACACCTACGTCGCCGAGGAGGATAAAATCTATTCATCTATATATCTAAAAGGACACTCACTGTTGGCCCTTCTACTTACGTATAATCAGATCGGTTACGGTATTATAGGTGAACTTCGTACCTAAATGGCACACCGCCCATGCCCGCGAACCCGAATCGTACCTGGGCTGGCCCCGGGAGGTCTCCATGCGTAATTTGATAGTCGTGAAATAGCTTCATAAGCAGGTCCTTTCCTCTACTCCCCCCAGCTGTCTCTTTCCAGTCCGGATTCAGTTCTACTATCCGGTCGCAGAAATCATCCCATGGTCGCACATCCATGATCTTCAGAGCTGAGAACAAAGATTTTACCCCTTCGTTTAGATCTCCTAGTTGGCCCGAAACGTCTGGCGACATGTATTGGTTTAAACTGTGGAGTGTTGGGCAGCGTTGCGCTGCGGTTAATCTTTCGAATGTTTGACAACAAACCAATGTCCAAATTCTGCGCAAAAGGATTCGGCACATATCGTCGTCCAGAGTTGGCAATGAGGCGCCGAAACGAACTAACAAGTCAAAACACGAGAGGAGCTTCCTACCGACAGCCGCAATCTCCATTTCCACTTGGAACGGTTGATGAGAGAACAACAGTGCAAGAATAGGGTTTGGAGAATAGAAGTCTAGGGTAGAGCTTGGCGAGACATCATCGAGCCCATCAATACTCGATGCAGGTCGAATCCAAGGTCGTTGGAGACCATCGGGTTTTGCACCTAATCGAAGCAGTGCCTCGACAGCAGTAGGCTGTCCGACATAGCAGGCTGCGAGTAACGGAGTGTAGGCTTGCCTCAAAAACGTTGACGTACAGTTCTGAGGAAGCGAATCAATGCCAATCCCATGTTGAACAGAGACGTCAAATATTCTCGGATCTGGTAAATAACCTAAAGTAGCAAATATGTGCAGTGCTATTGGAGGGAACTGTGCACCGTTGTCGAGTAAGAACTCGAGAGTATCAGCTGAGGTAAGGTACATATCTCGCAAGACGCTCAACCCACTTGGAAACAACGGGGGTTCGTGGCCCCTAAGAAGAAAAGAAACACAGTCCAACTTACCTGCTAGGAGGGCAACGTCAAGCAATTCCTGATTCCGGTAATCAACCCACGCTGGCTCGTGTTGAACAGGCGTTGCAGACGGCTGGAGTGTGTAAAAGTCCTCGATGAGCACCTTGTCAGTATTTGTCTCCTCCAACCCTGGTCTCAGAGGGTATAGTTGTATTAGGTATTGTAGCGACTCCAGGTTGTGAGCGGCCGCCAACTTTAGAAGCTCACTAACGCCGAGGTTATAGAAGCGAAACCAGGTCCATCCTTGAGGATAGTACAAGTTTATGTATTGCAGAGCCTCCGCGAACAACTCGGTATTGCCGGTCTTAATGGCGTGGGTTACCGGCGGGAGATCTTCGTTGAACGGTGTCTTGGTCAAGGAAGCCCCGAGAGAGTATCTGACCAGGTCCTGAGTTAGGTTCCGAGTTGTTGCTAGGAAGTTGATCAAACCCTGTCCCTTCAGGCATTTCCCTACGCGAAGTATCAAATGGTATGGAAGACTCTGAGCGGCAGACATCTTGCAATCCTCTGTGTTCGTTAAGTAGTATGCGTATGTTATCGAGAGAGGTGCCTAATACTTGCATCAAGCTGACTGAAGTTTAGTCTAGTCTATCGTCACAGTAAGAACGTCAGCATGAGCTTGAATTTATATATGCTCACAAAGCCCGGATGATCCCGCCTCAATACAAAGATCTGGTTATGGGCGGTACACAATAGCTTTGTTTGAACTAGCTGTATTCGACTAGCACAAGGCATATGTTTACAGAATGAAAGGGAAAAGCCGAGTACTGTACCTCTAGGTAGGTATATAATAATTCCTTTGACTCACATTGGATTCATAGGCGGTGGTTGTCACGTACCAGCTCTCGTTCATGCTGCGTGGTTAAAAGAATAATATATTATTATTGCAGTTTCCATCAAATATGACTATAGTGCATACTTAGTGGCACTCATATGTATTTAAAGGTTATGGTACGGTATCCCACACCGTAATAAGTACAGATGTACATGTACACAATGGAAGTGGTTTGTCGATTCACCGCCTGCTCTGCCCGGGGATCTTTGATCTTCAAGCCGGCAGAACCTTGTTCCCATTGGCGTGAAAGAACTAAGACAGGCTATGATACGTTCATCATGATACTTACCTAGGTTAAGTTCATGTAGATAGAATAACACTGGTTTCCTGCAGCCTCGTTCCGTGCTGCCGGTACAGCATACTTGGATCCCTCGTCTTAGCCGCCTCTGTCCATTGTCAAGGGCGGAACGCAAAACTGGCTTCAAAACCCGAGAGTTGCTAACGACTTCAGGTCAATCATTGCAGCCATTCGCTGCGACAAACAACCTTTACAACCATCGTGCCACCGACTTCCCCTAGCCTTTTGCTATCCTACTATGCACTGTTTATAGCCTCGTCCATCTAAGCGCCATGACTGGTTCCTCGCCAGTGACGCGTCGATCACGACAATGGAGCAGTCCGTCGCGTGGTCGCATCTCGGATTTACTTTCTGAGAGTAGACATACCGAGTTGAGCCACCAAGATGCCCTTACTGCCGCCCAAATTGAGCATGAGCGTGTCCGCCTTGCTGCCATCCGAGTGTATCAAGATCACGAGCTGCAAGAAGAGAACCGCCGGTTACAAGAGAAGGAGGAGAACATCCGACAACAGCAGCGGAGAGAGGAAGAACGGATCCGTAACGAGGAAAGACTACGAGCCGAGGAAGAACGGCTGAGAGCTTTGAAGACAAAGACTGTGCCAAAACTTCCTCCGGAACCACCTCAACAAGCACCCGCCGCGCCATCTGCTGCGCCGTCCACAACTACACCTGCTTCTACATCTGCAGCTCAGTTAAACGGCTCGCACCCCTTGAATGTCATAAAGTCTGCTGGCTCCGCAGCGAACCAGAACTCAATAGCGCCGGACGCCAAGGCGTCTTCCTCTCTTCAGCCAAGTCGGACCAATGTGCCAAACCTACAGATCAATGGAATTAAGGTCGCCCAACCAGCCTCAGCCCAATTATCTGCTCCGGTTAAGAGCTCGCCATTTGGTGCTCCCACGACTGCAAGCTCGCAGTCTACACCTCTGCAGCAAAATGCGGCTTCGCAATCATCCGCAGACGCCTTAAAACCGCCTATAGATGGTTATGTTGTTATACACCAGAAGTTGAAAAAGTTAAGAGCTTATATGGCAGAACAAGCTAAGTCCTTACCCGCATTGAAAGCTCGCATGGGAGATATGAGGCGAGAAATGAGAAAGAGCTTGGGCCAATTTGTTACCAGGAAGGGAGGTAACACGCAACAGGTTGGTAGCTATCACTGCCTTCGTATAAGCCATATCCGCTAACATTCCACCAAGATTACTGCAATTCAGTTGTTGCTTAGAGAATCGCTCAGTGGTTCTGTGCCTAGTGCACCGATTAATCCGTCACAATTCATCTTGGATCAACAACGGGCGCCCATGGATGGAGCTTTGCACAACGAAGAGCAACTGCCCTCGCTGTTCCTCTACCTCCTGAATATATTCTCCAAGACTATCATCAACCAGTTCATTAATGAGTGTGGCGCCCAGCCGAAGGCCGCTGACCCTCTTGGCGTCATCGCTGCCCAGGTATTCTCCAACGAAAACTATCTATGGCGCGGCAAGACTCTTATCGATATCCTGATGGCCAAATTTCGGGTAGCCTGCCCGGTTGTCTTTGGCTATCGAGGCAGTGAGAAGACAGAACAAGGCCGTACACGGCTTGGCTGGAGAAAAGACGGGGCCGGATGGGCACCTGAACAACAACATACCGACCGGATGAAAGGCCTAGCCGTGGGATATGCGGCGATTTCACTGCGAGACTTTTCTAAATCTCGGAACACAAACCCCTGGCCGCCTTCCAAGTACTGGACCAGCTTGGCCAGGATTGTCAATACGACGCCCGCCGAAATGTCCAACACGCAATGCGTGGTACTCCGAGCCATGATTGAAACATATGAGGAGCGCTTCCTCCAGTTCTACGGTAGTGCCGCCGTCGCTGCCCTTCGCTCGGCATTGATCGACTTCCCAAAGAAAGCCCCGGCTAAGACCCCGAGCACTGCTGGGTTAGAAGTTTTAGCGCAAATGCTCAAACGTGATATCGGGTTGGAGCTGTAAAGATTTAGTTGTAACGAAAAAGACTCCTATTTAGGGATATGATATAAACTAGTGGTCTAGGGAACCGGATTGTTCATAGATTGGCGTTGGTCATCGTCCGATAAACAGTACCCGCATCCAGAGTCCATCGTGGACCCAAATATGTACGATTACAATAAAAACATGCCTGGAGGCACTTCTCCCGACAACATCACTAAGGATGTCTGTAGTATTTAGTTTTGGCATCCCATTATATAAACAAGTGAACCAGACCCTCATGACGCCGCCTGCGCTAATTTTACAATGATGAATAACGACCCTTCCCTATCTATAGAATGAGTAATAGCACCAGTAGGATAATTAAGACTGTGATCAGAACGGCGATGCAGCAGCTACTATAACGATCTTCATTTCGTCGCATCACATATCCCAGCTTCTGCATGCCGGTTTGCAGTCTGCCACCGACGCGGTCTGCCAATGTGTCTACGTGTTCCAGCATCTCGTGCTGTTCTTCGAGCTCACGGCCCATGTCGTCCGCCTGTCGTCGCAGGTTGCCTACAGTGACGAACACACCGTCCAGCTGCTGGTCCTGATCCCGCATCATCTGCAGCTGTTGCTGGTGTTCGAACTCGGCATAATTATCGTCGCCCTGCGAGGAGCCGCCCTCGTCGAAAGCGAAGGCGCTGGGAGGAGGTAGGTCTTCGTTGGCCGCTTGCCTGGCCGCGGCCGCTGCTCTCGAGCCGCCTCCCGTGGTGGAGGAGGAGAAGCCTGCTAGGGCGACGGTCTGGCGCGCAAGTTCCTCGCGCATGTCCTCCACCTCGCCGCCAATCTCGTCGACCAGCTTCTTCCGCCGCGAGACCTCATGCGTGGAGAGCCCATAGTGCGAAGGGTCAGACTCGACGGCGCGCACAGACTCGACAAGGTCGGCGAGGTCCTCGGCGAGCGACGAGAGCGCGGTCTCGAGGTCTGTTCGCGCCGAGGCGACTTCGGGGGATTGGGCGGGCGTACTGCTTAGACTGCGGATCCGGAGATAGGAGGCGAAGAGCGGTCGGGTGTTTTGCATTTGCGTGAGGACATCTCTGTTTGTAAGTGCGAACCGGTTAGCAGGGAGGAAGCGCAAGAACGTGGATGGATTGGGGCGTGTTTGCCGTACTGCTGGACCTGGAGGAACGGGTCCTCCTCGTTAGTTGAGGACATCATCCTGCCGATTTGGAGCTGGTCGCGTTCATCTACCGGCTACATTTGCACCCTCATAACATCGTTCAATGGTCTGCTTCGATCTGGACTGCGTGTTTGACGAGATAGTTTGGCCGGTAGTCAAGATAGCTGCCTGTCGAGGCTGCCGTGGTTCTACAACTTTCGAGCTGGCGATCAAGAATGACGTGTGGCTTAAATTGGGTAAGGGAACATAGACGTTGTTCTGTAAGGCAGTACGATTGTAGTACCACCATTCTATACAGTAGAATAGTGTATCTTCCAGGTACTATCTATGTACTAAATAGATCTGTATGTACAGCTGTGGGCAGCTGTCTAAAACTAACTTATTCTTTCAGAGTTCAGGTTCTCCAACATGATTTACCACACATTGCAAGTATTCGAACTAGCATCTTTTTATTTCCTATCTCAAGCTGTCTCTTTCCGTCACTGACAATCAATACACAGTATCATGGAATAGTAAGTTTGTGGCCATTAAAGCGATTGTTAGGAGGAACCAGTCTGTCTGAGACGCGAAGAAAATGGCACCGTCTCAACCCCTGCCCTATCCTAATTGCTGGGCTTCTCCAGATGATTATGTGGAAAATTTGCTGCAGTTTGTGACGACTTCAGACACATTCCGGATATTGTGCGGAGGCGTGCACGTTTTAGACTTCTTTACTAGTGAGCCGGGGCTCTTCAGTGCTGTCGTGCCCGACGAGTGGCAGCCATGGCTCCTGCAGTGTGGCCCCATGAGGCTGCTGGACATCCTTATAAGAGAAGATGTCGACACACTCCCCGAACCAAGGCCGCCTGAAAGTTTTGCGAATTACATTAAAGATATCAGGAGGTTCTCTCTATCCCGGGACTTCTCGTCAAGAGAAGAAGCTCTTCCCAAGTTGACCTGGCAAAGATCCGTTGGGATGAAGCCGAAGAAAATACACGAAGTCAGGAATTTCGCTAGTTATATCGATCAACTGGCCAGTGAAATCAAAGCCGAATCACAGAACGAAATTACACATTTCGTTGACTTTGGGAGCGGCCAGAACTATCTAGGCAGAGCTTTAGCGAGTGCTCCCTATAATAAACAAATTATCGCCGTCGAAGGAAGAAAATACAACATTGCTGGCGCAAAAGGGCTGGACATGATTGCACGCGTCGCAGAGAAGCCAAAGATAATGAGGAATAAGAAACTCTGGATGCAACAACTCGACAGTATGACTCCCGAAGACCAACGGGACGAACGGGCGTTGAAGAGGGCCGCCAACCCGATAAAAGTATCTGAGGAGTACGTGGCCGATCTGCGACCCTTAAATGAATTTGAAGCCATCTATACACCTGAAGAGGGAAAGGGCTTCATACGCTACATTGAAGGGCGTTTAGAGTCCGGTGATCTTACAGATGTTGTCGATCAACTGAAAAGCACGCCATCGGGCCCAGTTGCGCCACAGACGGACCTAAGACTGATGGCGATTTCAATACATTCGTGTGGAAATCTGTCGCATCACGGGATCCGATCACTAATACTCAATCCAGCTGTGCAAGCTATTGCAATTGTCGGCTGCTGCTACAATCTGATGACTGAGAAACTGGGGCCACCTACTTACAAGCACCCCTATATGCGGCCCAGCCTCCAAGCGCTTAACGGCCGTGTAATCAGAGAGTCGACCAGACATGATCCTCACGGATTCCCTCTTAGCGATCGCCTGTGTACCTACGACGGTGATGGCATTCGTCTAAACATTACCGCCCGGATGATGGCCTGCCAAGCCCCATTCAATTGGACGGAGACTGAGAGTGATGGCTTCTTCACTCGGCACTTCTTTCGCGCTGTTCTGCAAAAGATGTTTCTGGATCGGGGTATTATATCCAAAGTCTACCACAACAGTACCGGAGTAAAGGACAACGCAGCTGAAAGCCCCTTCAATATGAGCACAAATCCTGTGATCCTTGGTTCGCTCAGCAAATCATGCTACAAATCATTACACGCATATGTGAGAGGCGCCATCACCAAGTTGACTACCTCTTCCGACCACCATGAACAACGTGACATCATCAAGGAGAGAATGAGCGGCATCACTGACGAAGAGATCGCGGAATATGAGCGCGCGTACGGTCCGCGGAAGAGGGAGCTCAGCGCTATTTGGACGCTGATGGCATTCAGTGCCATTATTGTCGAGTCATTAATCGTCACAGACAGGTGGCTTTTCCTACGGCAGCACTCCGACGTGGTGCAGGACTGCTGGGTTGAGACCGTGTTCGAATATCGTCAGAGTCCTAGAAATCTAGTTGTCGTAGGCGTCAAGAAACCAAGGGCCTAATGCAGCGACAAATCCCTACGCTTTGTCGAAATTGAATATATACATCATGCATCGATTAGGTCACGATGATGTCGTCAGGGTCCAAGAACGGGAATCTCCTTATCCAATGCTTTTCGAAGCTAATCTTCTCTCGACGAATCAACTATCCCACGCTCCAGCCTGTCAGCCAGACGTGGAATATCATGGCTAATCGCGGCCGGCCTCGTAGCCATTTACCGTCTAGTTTCCCCGCAAAGAATGATACGTGACTGATCACTTGACTCTGTGCATGAACCTGCAGCGGGGTGCATACTGCGACATCCCACTATGTCTCGAACCAAGCAATTGGTATCTGAAATCTCCCACGACCTGGAACAATCAGTACGTAGGTAAACATACCTTCGCCGTTTCAAGCTAGCTGGGCAAAGGACCGTGGCATCGGGATCAAAGATGTCACTAGCTGCTGGGTACCTGATGCGGTCTCAGTCTCGAAGGTGTGGCCGGACACCATCGATTGGGGCGAGGTTCATGCTTCCAGTCGATCAGAGGCTGGATACCGAGCTGACAAAAAGACATAACCATCTACGAGCATGTCATAATGTTGTGGATTGTAGTGCCGCCTTCACGGTGCCTTTGAAAAGCATGTAACCTAAATACCTACTTCAAAATCCATCCCGCGCTCTGTGTGTCCCCAACCCCGGTTCCTGCAGCGGGGAACTTGATGGCGCCTGTATATAATCAGGCCATATACTCCATACCGAAGCGGGCTAAAAATCAAAAAACGGTGGCCTCGTCAGCGAAGCCAAGGGGGCGTAGTTGCCGGCGGGGCTACTTCAAAGGCTACCAAGTGGGGTATCGTGAACTGGCAATCTCAAAACACATTTAGTGCAAGCGGTAGTCAAAGTAGATGTTGCACTCGGCTCTGCCATCAGGGTGTACAACGCAGTTTGTCGTGGGCAGTTTCCGACCATCGAATCCCTCGGGCCCCATTACTGGTCTGATGAGTTATGTCGCCCGTATTGCTATAGATCACCAAAGGAAGATGCATGGAAGCTGAGGCACATTGTGTCGCACAAGATATGCTTTCCGGAGAAAATCGCTCTATATCGGCAGCTAAGGAGATAATCAAGATCCGTTGGCGGCCATGGCTTGGGATGAGTAACGGCGAGGCGGGGCTGACAACAGACAACAGGGTCTGTTTTTCAGGGCACGCACTCTTTCCCGTCATCGAGACGTTCTCGAGACATACCTAAGGTAGAGATTGAGAATGCCACCATCTGCTACTGTCATGCTAAGTCCATTTTCGGTGTAATACAACTTTAATTATCACTTATGCTCGAATTCGATACTGCAGGCCAAGTCTCGTCTCCGTGGGCACAGACATCATCATGCAGCGGGCTGCCATAGCTATCTCTGCGCCTGGAAAACCATACCCTCCCCTATACTTTCCCGACTGATGCCATCTGAAAGGGCAACTTAATCAACCCCCCACGCCGGGAACGTGGATTAACTCCACCGTTGTATGTTGTAGATGCGCTGCAAGATGGGCCGAAACGAACCTAGCTTCTACTTCTATATGAACCACGTAGTTTGCGTGGCTGGTACGGTTCTGAACCAAGGCCTCCTTGCCTACTTACCTATCTATCTATCTAACTAGGTATATTGGATGAAAAGGTGGTATACTATATGTATGCTGTATGTTGGTATGCATGTACGTATGTAGGTCTTTAGATATTGCTGTAAGTACATCCGTAGGTGACTGTTCAGGTACTCTCTCACCCTGGTTGCACCCTTGCGGATTACCCTTTCGGGGAGATGCGCAGACTGCGTGCATAGCGCTTCCTGTAGGTGCCCAGGAACAGGACCTGCTCGACGGCGAGGGAAAATGACGGTGGTAATGACGACGATGATGGCATTTCTTCCTCTTTTTGGCCCTAGACTAATCTACTTAGATAACGACTCACCTAACCCTAGACCGTTTCAGAGCATTCGACTGCTACGGGTCGTAACACACCTTTAACTTAGGTACTTAATAAGCCTCGGTCGTGCCCCTCATATTGACCGGTCAATTGCCATACCGTGCACCGTCCTTCTCTGCATGCGTTGCTCCGACATCGTCCTAATTTTAGGATTTTAGGTTCGAGATCTGCTTTGGGCTCTCCGCAGGTGCAGCGACATTGCAGCCGCCTTCACGAGACAAGCAACCACAGCGAAACACATTTACCGTACAGGTCATGGTTGTACAGTGCCGATCCATCTCGGTCAACTCCACCACTTCTCAAGTGGTACCAACCACTGCACTTGCAAAAAGTTGCGTTATCTTGCGCTGACTCGACAGAGTTTGTCGTCGAGAATTCAGGGATCGTATCTATCTAACCCCCCTATCTCCCTCTCTCACCTAGGTTACGGCATACTTAACCTTAGTAGGTGTATTTAACTTTGGCTCTAGCGTAGTAGACTATCAATCCACCAGTGCAGCGCAGTATGCCTAAGCCGAGCTACCTCTATCTCGATCGCTCCTTTACTCGCTCCTTTTACTCACTCCTTTGCCCGCTCCTTTGCTCGCGTTCCTATGCCACCTGCTCTTGTTCCTAATGAATACTTATTACGTTCCCTGTTGTGTCCCGCAAAAAAATAACTGCCACTAACAACCTTATCTGCTTCGGCAGCTTGATCGGCTGACTCATTTGTCTTTGTACATACCATGAGAACCACGGCGCCGGTTTCGTTCTCTTCTGGTTGCCAAAGACACTCCCTGTTCTTAAATCACCTTGACAACTGAACTTTACCACAAAGAAACATCGAGATTTGAATCGCATTCGCACCTTACACACGTCTTACAAAGCAGCAAAACGTTACCCTGGCTATCTCACGCAAACACGTTCCGCCAGCCGCTATCTCGCCAATCACCGCTCGTCACTTACACCGGGATCCCGACAAGGTAACTCCCGCCGGTACCTTTTAGGGGTCCTTCCGAACTTCGGGGTGTCCGTCACCTGTTACCCGGCTCTGGCCCAGTGATGCGGCCCCCGTCACTTTAACGTTGATACGATGAACGCCCAAATTTCATTTCTAGTAAGAGCACCTTTTCACAATCAAAACACATTTCCGATGTTTGAAGACTCGAATTGCAAATAGGTTGCCTATGCTGTACCCGTGCCTTTTTGGGGGTAATATCCTGGAAACCACCTCGGCGTCTCAGAAGGTGACTCGCGTCAATTCAACGTAACTAAGCATCAACAGGTTGCTGACCGTCAGCAATTTGTGTAACACAACTATCGCTTATACAACGGCAATGACACGTTGATATGTTCCAATGCTCACATGAAACGTTTTTAGGAAGGGACTTACAGCCTGATCCACATACCTTTAGACTTATATTCGACTTTCCTGCAACCCATCTTACAAGTCCTTCTCCCTCAGGGAACCGGTGATGCTAGTCTGACCAGCCAGACGGAAGAACTTGAGGCCGATAGCAGACATGCATTCCTCAATATTAGCATAACGCCCATCGAGTGCTCGGTGGTGTGTCACAGCGATTGGGCCAAGACGGTCTTCGAACCCTACCTCGACCGTCAGCCGCGGGATGTCTCAAGCCGGATCACCATTCCGAAAGAGACCTATCTGGTCCTTTCTGTCATGAATTTGGGGATAGACGCAGGCAGTCACATGATAGAGCTGACATCCCCCCTTGCTCTAGCCGGCATTCCGATTCTGTTCATTACCACGTACTACTCGGATTTCATATTGGTGCCACAAAGGAAGAAGAATGCGGTGGTACAGGCGTTGCTAGCTCGCGATTTCGTGTGTGTGGAGGAGGAACCAACCGTCATGTCGCATAGCCGGGGGCAAAGTCAGTCCAGTGACCCCCCTTCGACACCCCCGCCCTCGAGCGTCGACGAGCTGCAAAAGCGGACCTTTAACCTGCTTAAACGACGAAACGTAGTTCCATACATCTGTGAGGGGCTTAGCCTCGTGCAATGCTCCGGCCGCGATGTGTCTGAAATAATGGACGACTATAGCAGTCGACGACCGTCCGCAAGTCGCAGGGCAACCACAAACGGTCATAGGATGAGCTGGCTCGACAACATGGATACAAAGCTATATACGAGCCTCATCGCTGTTCTGGCAGGCCAGCCCCGATTCCTGTCTATTACCTTAGCTATGGAAGACTCTCCCTCTCTATTGATCGACAAGTCTCTCCTCCATATCTTCGGAGACTCCTTGCGCGGTGATACCGACGGCAATCTCGTGCCCATCTTCCTCGACCTCGCCGACCTCCCACTCGAAGCCACAGGTATCGTGTCAGGCGTGGCTGGCAAGCTCGTCAGCGCGATGAACATGGTGGAGATGGGTGTCAGCGGCGAGCTATCGTATCTTTCCACGGCACGCGCTGGCGCCGTTATCCTATCCAACGAACAATCGATGAAGGCGCTGGAAGTCTTGCGACCACTCCTAGAGCAGGACTAAAAATACGATATGGGTAAAACCCATGATTTGCACCGCAGTTTTACATATATTAAGGAGCATGACTTTTATTTCTAGCTCATATTTCCTTCTTGCTCTGTACTAACTAAAATTATCATCGGGTTTCTGTCTACGCCAAACGGGTATTGGAAAAAAGAGAGCGACTACCTAGCAGAAAAAGAGCAACCTCCCATCATGAAATGCCTAGACGACTTTTACGACTTTACATACCCCTTTACGAACGAAACGCATCTACTATCCCCTCCATACACACAAGACATTCAGGCTGGCATATACCCAAGGGGAGGACTTTAGCATTTCTGGACAGGCAGGGGAGAGTAAGAAGGACCAAAAAGGGCACGCAATTGAAGGCGATATCTCGGCAACAAAAATTATGTTTTTTATTTCTATTTTTTAACATGTGTTTTTGCTCATTTTGCATTACTATCGGGCGTTTGTTTGTTCGTTTGTTTTACTCTTCTGAGACGGAATGGATGAAATCCGATCCCGTGTTGAGAGCTGATGAGGGCAACTAACGTTGACAACGCCGATGACAAACAATATTGGCTTGCCTAGTCGCAGCAGACGAGGAGTCAATCCCTCAATCCACACCTACATCTGCGATTGATTGTGTTTACCCATCAGCCATCTCGCCCTCTTTGTATACCTATCTTATTGCTTTTACGTTGTGGGTGTCAATGTCGATATTGGATTGCATGTGCACATGCATTTTTGCTTGCTTTACTATCTAACCTTAGTATACTTCAGGCATCTAAGATACAGATATACATAAATTCCTCTCTACATCTCTCTTATTTTGACTCGGATTCCACGTATGTGCCAGCACACGATTTGCATACTGCTCTCTATACGGCGTTTATGCGCGCCATGCAGACACACACTCTTTCTCCGAAATCTCTTTCCCAATCATTACCTATGTACTGCAATACCTACCTAAGGTATGTATGTATTCTTCTCTAGGGGGGATATGGCTGAGACAGATAACCTCGTCCGGGTCGAGCAAGTCAGCGTAACGCGGGGAAACTAGAATAAAAAAGCAAAAAAACGCACTATATGCCTACATACCTATCTGTCTGCGATGAGGAATTGGTTTCAACGTGGCTGGCTGGGATGGGATGGGATGGGGTTAGGAGAAAAAATGCACGCAACGTTAAAGCATGTAAGTACTTACCTACCGACCTAGCTAACCTGGAATTTTACCTTTCAGAATGCGGTAACCCGGATAAACAAACCTGCCCACTGACAGACAAACAGATAGACAGACAGACAGACATGAAACGTATTCAGGCTCTTTCATGCCCTCTGCATCTGTCTCTCCACATAGTACTTACCATCTACAACTCCACTACGCATGCAGTTACGAACCCAGTATCTAGGTTTAGGTATACGATGATTATTAGTAATGACTAGCTGGCGCTAGCAAGCCACATAATGCAGTGTACTTTATCTATTTACGCTACTATAGTTCGCCCGTTCGTGATGTGAAGAGATATTAAAGACATGGAGCTACAACTACTTAGTTAAGTCTCCCCGGTCTGCCGAAGAGACACCGGACTGAATCAAGTCTTCTTTTCACTTATAGCGATCTACAAGTGGAGTATAGGTAAATAGTTTATGTAGGTGTCAGGTAGGTGGTAGGTAGTATATGTAACGCAACGACCGTTTCTTCACGGGACGGGGGTTGTTTGGTTGCGTGGCATTGCATGAGGTCTGATGTGCTTGTAAATTATGAAAAAAAA
>Ga0247782_1000344_pt1 | contig 40304 bp, 24 predicted proteins | sample UWRJL019104C5_FD_179928 | JGI IMG/M metagenome (GOLD analysis project Ga0247782, IMG submission 179928) | Plant litter microbial communities from Arlington Agricultural Research Station in Wisconsin, United States - UWRJ-L019-104C-5 | ecosystem: Environmental > Terrestrial > Plant litter >...
AATAAGTAAAAATATTATTTTATTATTTTATTATATAAAACTTAGTGTTTTATATTTTTACTATTTTTTGTTATAAAGATATATGGTTATAAAGTTAGTAAGTTTTGGTGTAAAAAGTGGGGTCATTTGAAACTTTTGCAACCTGACTGTAAGCTTCAGAGAGCTGTTGTGCTCAGTGGTGCGCCAACTGCAAACAGGAGCTTGGTAGTCTCGAATGGTAGAGTTTTTGATTATTCTTTTTGACAGCAGCAACCCAACAAATTCAGAAATTGGTATACCTACTTCTGGACGCTGTCGGCCAACTAAAGAGACAAAAGAGTGTCGCTATATTCTATATAATACCGTCTGCCTAGTTGGCATGGGGATATATACAGTCTAAATAATATATGTTATACAGGTGACGAAGGGAAGCAACCGCCACGAGTGTGAGTACGTCGGGCGTTGGGAAGTGGGAGCTAAGTAGATAATGATCACACCGGCTAGTCCTTCATTCGACCTTAGAAATCTTGTACCCTCCCGGAACACGGTTCTGGAAAACACCGGCGGGATCGTACCTAGCAGCAACCTCCTTCATGAACTCAACATTAGCGGCACCATAACTAGAGAGGGGATCCTGCTCCGACCCGGCGTAGTTCAGATAAACGAAGTCCATATCCCCGCCGACAGATTTCGCAAAGTCGGACAAGTCAGCGCACATCTTGTTGACCAGTTCATGGGCCTTCTCGCGCGGCGCATCATCTGAGGCGACGCCCACGCCCGCCGTATACAGAAGCGCATTATTCTTGAGGTCGTCGAGGCCGAGGACATTGCCACCGTGCTCCTTCCCGATCGCCCATCGGTACGAGGGGAGCGGCTGGAGGAACATCTGCGTGAAGAAGTCTTCGGGCGCCATGATGGCTTCTAGCGACTTGACGAATTCCGTGTGCAGATCTACGGCGTATCGGGCGATCCGAGCGTCGTTGTTGAATGTCAGAGTGACTCCGTAATTCCTACATAAAAAACAGGCATTGTCAGTCGCTCGCCGTCACAGCGGGTCAATCTGGTGATCATCAACGTACCAGGTGCCGGATTGTACTTGGGAGCCAGCAGCAGCGTCTGCGATGGTCTCGACGGTCGTGTTATTGAAGAAGGCCGGAAGCGCCACGACCTCATCGAAGGGCGTAGGACTGTTCGTGTTGCCCTGGGTATTGACATGCACGCCGGCAGCGAAGATGTCTAAACCCGGCACACTCCTAGGATCGTGACTGAAGAAAGTGAAGAAGTGATCGTCGACAATAGACTCGTCGGAATCGGCAAACCCAACAACAGCATCGACGAAGGCGTCCGAGTAGTTGGAGAGTAAGAATCGAGTGTCCCTGAAGAGTTTTGGGGCCGGCACCGCCTCCATGTCGAATCGAGTGACGATGCCGAAGTTGTTGCTCCCGCCCTTCAGAGCTCGCCATAGATCAGCATTCGTCGTCTGGTTCGCGTTGATGATGGTCCCGTTGCCCAACACCACCTCGAAGTTCACTACCGAGTCGCAGCCGAAGCCCATCCGTCCGGAGTAATACGAGTTTCCTCCACCAAGGAGAAAGCCACCGACACCGACGTCGCCGTCGCGCCCGCCCGTCGCGGTAACACCGTATTGTATGAGTTCGGCGTAAACGTACTGCCAACGTCCGCCGGGCCCAACGCTGACAGTGTTGGCTTGGCGGTTATAGCTCGTCGAGTTCAGACGGCTCAAGTCGATCGTGACGCCGTTGACGGTGCTGCTGGATCCGGTCGAGCTGTGGCCGCCGCTGCGCACCGCGATATCACTACCACCTTCGCAGTCGGCTTGGACCAAGGTCTTCAAGGCCATGGCGACCTCGTCGCTAGTGTGCGGCAAAACGAAACAGTCGGCTTTCTGACGGGCATTCTTTGCCCACCATGAGCTAACCTCGGCCTCGTAGCTTTTGTCGGTAGGTGAAATCAAGCGGTCTCCAAGACCAGCCTTTTTCAGGGCGTCGCACTTTCAGGAGGTTAGTTAGAAGAAGGCGTCCTTTATGCTCCATTCGAGTCATGCGCTCATATCAGCAGCTGGGGACTTACGGATGATGTGTTCGACTGAGCCGTGACCCAACCGATGAGCGCGAAAGCAGCAAGCGATAGCTTCAGCATTTTTCTAAGTGATATCGAAGAAACACCCTTTCCTACAGAAGTACCATGAATATGTATTAAGTTATCATGGAGAGAAAAACGTGCCATTTAAGGCTCGAGCACCGGATCTTTTATATCTGGACCTCGTCGCATAGTTCTGCCCCGGCCATACGTTCCCCATGTTCAGCTCAACCTGGGAATGGACTAAAGAATTTCTATTGTGGATAAGACAATGACGCGTTCTAGCTAGGATATACCTCTAAAGATCAGAGGTCCTTGACGACTACACGGAAAGGGGTAGTATACGATAGTAGGGTGGTCGGTGGCCGAGGGCCCGATGAGAAAGTACGTAAGCACCCTCGAGCAATTATCAGAATACCAATACCAACTAGAGCAGTATTACAACTTCCGGATCAAGAGTATTCTAGGTATAGCATACGTAGTCCCATGTAATAATACTCAAAATAATGCGAGTCCCATGCCCCTATCGGGAGGTCGACGACCTGGACTGAGATATACGTGATACGTTACCCGTCTAATAGGGGGCTCCTCAAAAATGTCATGATGCTTATAACCTATAACGTTCATCAACCTAGGCTCTCATCCTTTCTCACCGGACCAAAGACTCGAGAATCCCAAGAGGAAAAAAATTGGAGGGCAATAATAATGAAAAGGCCCAAAAAAGACACTGGAAACTAAAAGAATGCTCAGTATGAGGGTCGAACTCATGACCTTCGCATCACCAATGTTACACATATTCGCATAATATTAGTACGACGCTCTAACCAACTGAGCTAACCGAGCGGATGACTGAATGCTTCTAAATTGCACCTAAGACGAAAGGGTTAGTGCCGAGGTATCTAACCTAGTGCTGCGCAGCCCCACGTCTGTTGGTAACTTGGCCAATACCCTGGGTTGAGTTAGTACAGTATAGTGGATGCAGTCGACGGCGCCAATTGGCTAGCGTAGGTCGCTACGCACTGGCCAACTACCTACCTACATCCTACCTCATAGGCTCAAGGCGTCCCCCAAGATACAGATACCCAGAGATATATAATGTATAAAAATGCCATCGGGGTCTCCCAGAAGTATCACTTGTTTACTGCGGACGCGCCCATAGTCAGGACTGGATGTTACATATAAATGCAAGAATAAATGGTAATCGTTTATTGAAGCTGAACAAGCCATCTTGAGTTACAGTAGGTGCAGGTCCAGGTCAGGTCAATGGCTCACTCATGCGAATTGCCTCATTAAAGCTCATGGAGCTCATGGAGCTTATTGAGCTCATGTACTATTGACCTGCAAATCACCTGACCTGCCCTACTGTAATAAGAAAGTCCTACAATGGCCTGTATTATAGATTTTCTTTCTTTTATTTCCTCATCCGTAGATCTTCGGCAATAGGATCAGTCATATATGGGAGCCTTGATTCCTCTAAAGTGGCACGCTTGCAACTTCTTGGAATATACATAAGTGCTACCCTGCCGGGGCATAATATGGCTGAAAGGGATATTGATAGAAATCGACATTGAAGAGACAAAAAGATGAATGAATTAATGGCATGGCTCGAACCGCAGTCCTGCCCTCCACGTAGCTCTCAGGGGCGCAATCTGCAACCTGCCAGGCACGGTACTCCCCTCCTGTGCATCAGAGAAGTGAATCCCCCCTCTGAGCAATAGGGAGCGCGCAAATATACACATCGGCGACGAACCCTCCAACGAGCCCCCGCTTCTGCCTCTCCGCCAAGGCCTGGCCCTCGAGGGACGCCGTGGTGATTATGCCGCTGTACGAATGACCAACGATGTCGTGAACTACCGCCACGTCGAAACGTCAAGAACAGTTCACGAGCCCCGCTCCCACCACCATAGGGAGCCTTGGTGCATAGGCTTCGTACCCGGCTGCCTCTGGTCGGATTTTCACCTTGCTCGAGGCTGCTTCTAACCTAGAGGCTTCAAGAATCTATTCAGAACTTGTTATGTTGGGAGCGTGGTCGCGAAGGCTCGTCATTATCGAACCATCAAGAAACAAACCTACGTGATAGATACCTTATATATGTTGGTAGATGGACACACTGATATATACACCCACGCGCAATTTCGGCTCCTAAGAATAATAGCCTTTGTACCAACCTATCCAGAACCATACAAGGTCACGTGATACTATGCGACCAGGCGGTCAGCTAGGTCAGCTAACCTACTAGCCTATTCGAGCTTGATTCAGCGGAAGCAGCGCCTAGCGGCTTTATAATCAATCACTACTATGTCGTGGAGGGATGGCAGGAAAAAAGAAGAGAAAGGGATGATACTTGCTGTTTTAACCTATAGGTACTGTAATGAATGAGAGGGGGCTCTCCCTTCCCTATATCCGCATTACTTACCTAGCATAAGACCCTTGCAGAAGTGTTATATGTTATATGTAACCTAGAGGATTAATTAAAGGATGCAAGTTGACGCCGTAGTGTTTAATTGTTGGTCGGAAGGGCCTGTCGGTGCATGGACGTGCCACGTTAGCCCGACGCCACGTGCTGCGAGGCCAAATCCACGCAAGAGCGAGAGAGACGACACGGCAATCGACACTGTCTGTTTGAGCTGTTTTTTTCGCCATGGTTTTGATCGTTTCGTTACCTGGGCAAGCCCGCTCCCATGTATATACAGCGATCGAAACACATTATTCTTAGGCGCCATGCCTCCTGTTGCCAGCCCCCTTGCTTGCTTCGACTGGGTAGTCATGCGGGCGGTATAGAGATGATACTCATGGTCCGTGGGTTCCGTATGCACGGATGATATGCATGGCACCAAAGAACAAACAAACAGACGTAAGTATCCAACAGCGTAGGAGGAAGTGAGCACTGCATAAATACCGAAGGATGTGTGCGGTGCGAGATTTATCTATTTGTTTGTTTTTTAAAAAATGATAATAATGTTGCGTTAACCTCTTCTCTCTCTTTCCTGGCCATTCTTATTAACAATGGGGTTGGATAAGTTTCGAGTCGTTATAGTCGGCGGCGGCCCAGCGGGTCTGACCGCCGCCCATGCGCTTTCCAAGGCCGGCATAGATTTCGTTCTGCTCGAACGCCGACCGGCTGTTGTAGAAGACGTCGGTGCTAGCTTCGTCCTAGAGCCACGAACTCTGCGGGTCTTGGCGCAGCTCGGACTCTTGAGCCAAGTATCAGCCATCAGCACAGACTTCGACGGTAGCTGCGCTATGACAAAGGACGGGGTGCGATATTCGGAGAGCGCGCTGATAAAGATGAACAAGGAGTAGTAAGTGTTGCGTGCGGTGTGTCCAGATGTCTTTGGCGCAGTTGAAAGAGTTCGTCCATTTGCTGACGGCTTTCATTGAATTTACGCAGCTTTGGTTGCAAAGCAGTTGCCATCCACCGCGCTGACTACCTCCAAGTCCTATACAACGAGCTGGGTGAGCTCAAGTCAAAAGTGTTCACGGATAAGAGAGTGTCGGAGATCTCCTCAACTGAAAAGGGCGTCTCAGTATCCTGCGCGGACGGCACGCAGTACGAAGGTTCCATCGTGATAGGTGCCGATGGAGTCCACAGCCAAGTCCGCCATCTCATGCGCACCCTCGCGCTCAAGAAGAACCCCAAAGCGAGGGTCAATCCCGAAAAGCCGTTCCTCGCCGAGTATAGGCTGATGTGGTGTTCTTTTCCTCGACAGCCTGGCTTCAGAGCCGGCTGGGACTGGCAGACTCACGGCTCGCATTTCTCCGTGCAAAACATCGTTTCCGACAATCGGGCCTGGTTTTTTGTGTACGAGCGTTTAGGCAAGCCGACGCGCGGCAGGATGACTTATACCCAAGACGATGTGGTTGCTTTCGCGGAACGACATGGTGACCTCAATATCGGCCCACAGCTGAAGCTCAAAGAGGCGTTCGCCCAACGTCAGCGGTGCGGCATGGCGAACTTGGAGGAGGGAATCATGGACCATTGGAGTTGGGAACGTCTCGTGCTTGTTGGCGACGCAGCGCACAAGGTGACGCCGAATATCGGACAGGGATACAACAACGGGGTGCAGGATGTAGTCGTGTTGACGAACGAGCTATACGGACTCCTGAACTCGTCCACGAAGGTGTCTACCGCCGCAGGTCAGCCGAGCGTGCAAGAGCTGGGGACGGCCTTTGGAAACTACCAATCCTCACGCAGAGAGAGAATCACAGCCGACTTTGAACTATCGGCTCGCATCACGCGCCTCTCGGCTTGGAGAAACCCCATATACTGGTTCATCGACAGATGGGTCTTCCCTCACTTACCGAAGTGGGCCGAGACGAAGATGTTTGAGAAGACACAGGCGGAAAAGCACGGCACAAGCCATATCCTGGCATTCGTCAAGTGCGAGGAACCGTTTAGCGGAAGTTATCCCTGGACATATAAGATGACTAAGGGTTAGGGTCAGTGGTTATGGTATGAGGCCACCCAGGGTAGGAGATACTCACTACTTGCGGATCACTGGGCGGGATTGTGCTGCAAAATCACGATCACTTGGAGGCTCAACTGTTTAACGGAGCGTGTCGACTTCTTGTCTGTTCCATACGATAGTGTTATTCTTGCTACGATGAGCAATACAATACGAGCACAGGAAGTCTCTGTCTTGATGCCGACGTGCAATACATCCGCCATGTGTTGCCACGGATCCGACTAAGTAACAGAATAATTACCCACTTCCTAGAAGCCTGGGTTTGGGTATGCCAAAGGGAAAAGAAACGCTTATTCCGTATTGCAGATGTATATTCAACTAGCTACGGACTGCGCTCGCCACAATGTATCCTCGTATTTAGCGTATCATATCTTATCACCTAATGTTGTCCATTGAAGGAATATGTTGTCAATAGAGCCAGTCAGCTACTAGCCATGACAGCCAGCGTAAAGCAATCGATTTGGTGAGGACAAACGGGGCCTTACTTATCTAGGTAGGTTTGGACAGAGGCTGGGTGCAATTATCTTGTCCATCAGAGCCTGAATGGAGACTCGTCAGAGTATGTACGCATCTTTCAGGGGCAAACATTACAAGCTGAAATGTACCTTTTGCTATTCAAGCTTGCCTTGATCTTCGTACCTCTGCTGTAAAGGAGTAAGGTAGGCTGCTGGAGGGTACATGGAGTGAATCAACAGAAGACCGTCGTCGAGTGCCGTCTTCCGGAGCAATCAACTAGGTACATCATACAGTTCTCAGAGCATGTCCATTGAAGAAAACAAACAGCTGCTGAACACTCACCGTCGCCGAGGTAACAGTGTTCTCCTCGGGTGTCCCCATGGCGACTTTGCATGCCTATGGGCCAGCTCAACACTCCCATTCAGATTAGAGTAATTCAAGGATACTTCCGACCCTTAATCACGGGTCAATAACAAGCTAATCCCATTTATAGTAAGTGGGAAGTACAGATCTTGTCTGTACTGCCCCCCTTGAGTAGCCATTGACGGACATAAATTCCCCTCGATTGTCCGTCTTGCATTCTTCACCTACCCTTCTTCCTTCTCTCTCCCTCTCCTTTCTTTTAAAAAATTTTTTTTTTAACACACAGACCGCATACAAGTTTGCACAGTTCTTTCTTAAAGCTCACATCCCACATTTTCATCAATTGTCGCTTGAACAATCATCAACTTCACTTGCTACTGCTCTGTCCATGCTCGGCGATCCCTATTCTCTTTACATTCACTTTCGAGTTGCCGAGTTTCACGATCTCTCGTGTGACGACCTCGAGTCAAAAGGTTTTCTGCCTGTGATTCCGAAATAAAAACACTTCTTTGATTGCACTTCCAACGTGTGGCCAGTGCCAGTGAGTAGGACCAATGACTCAACCATCCAAACGCAGACGGCCCTTTATTGTCCAAACACCACCCACCCTCAGACACTAACTGTGGGCAGAATCTATAAGTACTTCTGGTTTTTCTAATATGGAGGAGAACCAAGATGTGCTGATTGCCATTGCCTACATCATGGACCAGGCGCAGGCCCAGGTTGAAGGAACCACGCGGGTGGTCAAGATCCCCATGGTGGCCTTCGACCAGGTGCCTGCTGAGTGGCGTGACCTCCTGCGGGAGGAGGTTGCGTGAGTATTTTCCTCATCACCGCTCTCTAAGACTTGTATGAGCACGACTGATAAGCTTCGTTTACTAACAACTATTTAATTAGTAAAATCCTGCGAGTTGACGATGACCACCGAGTCAACTTTTATTACGACGCCCGCGACAACTCGCGCGTTTGGATCGGAACCTGGGACCACATCACCGCTCATTGGCGATGCCAGGCACTACCTACCCAGGGGTCTGTCATACTCACTCTGCACCCCGTTGAACCCGAGGACCAGAATGTTCTCGTCCGGAACACGCAGGCAGGCATGACCACCGGAGCCGAGGGCAACATGCACCCGGGATACCAGCCCGCGGTCTAGAACCCCGCGAATGGTACCCCGGTTTCCCAGCTCTTGGCCAACGTCGCCCCAGTCGCCCCAGTCGCCCCTGATGACCCTACGCTGCCCAACGCGTTCGTCATACTCAACAACGCACGGGTCCAGATGAACGACACCGGCCACATAGTCCCTCGTGGTCCGCATGTTCCAATTCCTAACAGAGGAAGCCCAGACGTGACGGTCATCGATGGCGACTCCGAGCACGGTTCTAATGGCGGCGACGAGACCGAACCCGAGCCCGACGATGGCGAAGGGGACGACGGCGACGGTGATGGCGACGGCGACGACAACGAGGGCGACAACAAGGAACAGAATACTCGCCCTCGTGGCCGCCGCGATCCCAACCAGCCGCCGCGTCCCGAGAATGCTTGGATCCTGTTCCGCAAGCACTACTACCCTCAGGTAGTCAGAGACAACCCGGGATCTGATGTGCGTAAAGTCTGTAAGTACTTAACCACCAGCCACCAATCATAAACTTCCGAATGTTCCGTGAATAATTCCCACCATGCAAGACGCTAACCCACTACCAATTAATTAGCCCAGATTCTCGCCCCCATCTGGCACAATCGGAGTCCCGAGATGTCCGCCCATTGGACCGAGCAGGAGCGCCTGGCGAAGATCCGTCACAAGGAGATGTACCCCAACTACGAGTACCACCCGAAGAAGGACGGTAATGGCCGGAAGACAAAAGCCAAGGGCAAGGCCAAGGGCAAGGGGCAAGTCGAAGAACAGAACGACGACGACGGCAACGAGACCGAGAACGTCGCCAACGACAACAAGAAGAAGACATGGAAGCAAAAGCAGCAGCAGCGGGGCGGCAACTCCCGCCAGCGCGCCCGGGCCTCCACCAGCTCGAATGTCGCGAGAGGCCCTGACTAGCAGGCGGTGGAACGTCCCGGTAGCTTCGTCGCCAAAAAGACTCTTGTCCCGGTTCTCGCTCCGCAGGTTATGAACCGTTACTACTCTCAGTAGTAGGTTCCAAAAATAACCTTGTGGGATTGACGAACCCGTCACGTCGGGTGAACTCCCCCTGGTGACTTAGCACCAGGCGGGTTGTCCCTGACAATATTTTAAACTCACGGGCAGTTGTCGTAATCTGTTGTCGTTTCCTTGTTACCTACGTTCTCTTTTTCCGTTTTCTTATGTTCTTGCTTGAGTCATTTCCGTTGTTGCAAAACTTGTTGAACCCGGCCATCGAGAAGAAGAGTTGAGTTGGCAATGTGTTGAGGAGTTGGCCACTAGGGACTTGGCGTGTTGGTGTGATGGCAAATACGGGAGAAACCACCTGCAGTCTTGCAACGTTGGGTATAAAATTGATAAAATAGTATTTAAAAAAGAAAAAAATCTCTCTCTCTCTGTGTGTGTGTGTATGCGGGTGTGCTCTGCGGCGACAGGCAACACGAACTTTCGAGTTACGAAAGGTCTACGGTTTACGGTTGGGGTCTCGTTTTCTATAAATACAACTGCCACCTGTTCACAATATCAATAAGACATGCAGTTCTTCTGGTAACATGCTGACATTTATGAAGTCTGAAAAGACAGCGCCGGTTGAATATCCAGGAAAACGGCCCTGCTATGAAGACAAAATATTTTTCGAACCCTCTTCATAGTCCCATCGTTTGGACGATCAGTTTTGCAACGTGTTGGTGAACAGTGAATGTAGGATGCTTTATACCAATTTTCAAGTTAGCAGTCGAAGAGATAATCATAGTATTCTCGTCTGACGAGTTGACCTTCATTACAAACAAGGCTAGAACTCACCACCCAGTCCAACCAGAGGTATTCCTTCATCGGGGCTAGACAGCTAGGATCCCAGAAATCGAGATCGCCGGTAGGCCAATGGCCGCTAAGGAGTGGCATTAGTCTAGTGTTTGCTGAAGGGAATCGTTAAATAAGAAGAAAGGTTTACCCTATGTATGCCTCGCAGTCAGTCGTAACCTGGCTCATGCCATATTCGTGGGGCCGCTCCGTCATATTCAGATAGAGTGTGAAAGTATCCACGATTTTGGCGTTCACTGGATGAGCCTTGTGCCACCTGTTGAATTGCTTCACGAGCTCTTGATTCCAGAGTAGCGTGCGATTCTTTGCAAGTTCAGTATACGTCGCATTTTGGTATTCCTGCACGGACGGAGACAGCCAGTATGGTGGAAGGTTGAGGATGGCGAAGTTCTCCCCGCCTTCCCTGCGGACCTGTCAGGAGGAAGGAAAGTCAGTGGTGCTGCCTGGTCCAACTCTGATTCGAATATGAGTGGTTGGGGGTGGGTCACACACTTTCTCAATACCGTTGATTAGAGACCTTATCATATCGGGGGCTTTGACCTCCCAGAGAGGATCAACTACCGTCCGCGTTAGAATCGCATCCTACGGGTCCTCGCGCAGACATGTTCGTTTGTTTGTCTGTCTAGTACATGCTTTACGTACGAGGCCAGTAGCCACCCATGGCACGATCGACATCATTGATTCCGAACCATGTTGTGACGAGCGTGTCACTCCCTTTCCACTTTCTCTTGCTCGATGCAACCTTCTCGTCTTCCACAGGCGGGTGAATAGCCTCATTTCTGCAGGGTAAATGCCCGCCGGAGAAGTAGGGCAGGAACTTGTTGCTCACCTGGTGAACGAACGTGTTGTCTTCGGTCTCGTAGGGATCTACCAGAGTCCCATCTACGACGGCGCCCGAGTGTGCCAAGTCGTACAACGATACAAACGTCTTGTTCACCTGAGAGCTCAAGATCTGTACATAGTTGGATGTATAACAGGTTGATGTTCCCGGAACGGGGGGATTCCCCTCGTAGTTATCGGGGTTAGGCTGTGGCGAGGTTGCCAGCGAGTAGCCTACATCTGTGAAAGAGTCACCACTACATGAGATAAAAGTAGGCTTGTGTCAGCAGACGAATGAGAGCGCGCGTGATTGGACTGGAGTTAAGATTTAGAATACACTGAAGAAGGGTCCCTACAACGCAATTATATGCTTCAGTTCCTGAAATGTTAGCTTAGGGAGTTTGGGCCCTTGAGGAGGTGAAGCAACTAGAGCATGGCCCGGTGAGGAAACAGCCAGAACTACTAGGCCTGTCCAGAACTGAGATGACATTAGCCGGGATGGCGACATGGTAGAACCTATATTTATGTGACTTCGTGTGACAACTCTGGGACATTTAGAATTGGAACCAGAACTGTATTCCGGACTTGACGACGTGCTTTATATGAGGAGCCAACGTCTGATTGGAATACTGTTTCCCCAACATCTGGGTCCGGACCTAATCATAGAGCTAGCTACCCAAGTTTGCGGAGCCGGGCTCATGATAGCTTGACCACCGGCACGGTTCGGTCCTCCCATTCCCCGCTCCCCAACTTCGACGAAGGTGAATGACATGCCCAACCTAGTACCAACACTCGACTTCAATAGCGCGAAGGATTTCTATCTTGTTATAAGCTTATCGGTGTTCGCCTTGGGACACAAGCGGCGTTGATTTATTCGTGGAAATATGCCATGGTAGGGGCCAATTCCCCATATCGGTAGCCATTTAGCCGAGTTGTGGGCGTAATGTGCGGAGTGAATGTGTCTAAGGGGGTCACTTTTATCACGTCCGGCGGTTTCGACACAGAACTCATTCGGTGAGAAGCGCAGTGGATAGGGATATGATGTGTCGCCAGCATGACTTGGGAAAAGGGCAAGCTCGTCTATAGATGAATTCCCATACTGGAGTAGTTAACGCTGGGTATCCTCCATCGTCTTCCACTAGGGAACAAGTAAATTCTCCTCGGTATGCTTGATGCTAAGTTAATTTCACTCTCTAAATGGCTCCTATCAAGGGGACTATGTTCGTATGTTACACGACCTATGGTTAATTCATGGCGACGTGAATCGGTACAATTTCATCGTTGACCGGAGTTCAGAGAAGGCGTGCGCTTGATTGATTTTAAACGTGCCAGGGAGTTCGACAAGGAGCTGGCAAGAGCAGAGTTGCTTTCCCTGCCGGCGGAGCTAGCAGAAGAGACCGGACGGGGGACGACTATGACTAGGGTAGCCCGGGGCGGAGGACGTTAGGCGGGTGCACATAAACTGCGATTCTAGCTATGATCCGAATCGGAGTTGAGGTACCGTACTTATCTATACCTGTAGAACATTTACAGAGGACGCAGCACCGTTGATAGAAAGTCTCACCCCGAACTGTCATCCTGTATCTCTCGTTGTATTTAGAGCCAGAAGGTTACCGTATGGTGTACTTCCCTATCCTATTTGGTGAGGACTACATGCCAAAACTGCCAAATGAGAAGAATGTGATGTGATCCGTCTCTGTAACTTTACTACTCCCTGAATCTCTGAATTTACTACACCTGTGGTGTCGTTCTGTGAGGGTCAGTGAGCAGAAAGTAACACGAGATGCGCTAAGCCTAATCTGTCGTAGTTACAGCAGTACCCAGGTACCTACAACCTAAGGTTGTGAGTGGATTCCTATTGCTAGCATCATTGAGCTCCTGATAATCCAATAAGCTTCCAAAAATTTCAGCTGCGAATTAGTGCATATGACACTGCTCATTGTTGAAGAAATTACCATTCGTCAACTTCACTCAATTCGCTTTCTCTAAGAGGAAACGGTGGCTCAATCTGCTTCCGAGAGCCAGAGAAATTGGAAAATATACAAACGAAAAAGAGAAGCAACAGAAACAGGACAAAGGGAAAGGAAAAGAAAAAGAAAAAAAAAAATGACGGCCGGCAATAGGAGCGCTCCGCGCAGCGTTGCCGACGCAACGCGCTTCACATCCAACACACCGCACGCGAACACGAAGTCTACCTCTAGCAGCCCCAATGCCGTATCGCAGATGCTACCGAGGAGAGGTGGACCGGCGAGAGCAGCAGCAGCGGGCGCGATACCACAAGAGACGATGGAAGAGCGTGTGAGGCGGTTACGCGCCGCCCATCTTGCGGCCAAGCAGCACAACGCATCCAAGATGGATCAGATCATTGCGAGTTCCAGACGTTTTTTCGACGCCGCGCACAAGTATACGATCATAGGTTTTATCGGGTTTAGTGGTATGTCTTTTGTGTCTCTCCGCCTGCGTTTTATCTGGTCTTCGACTCCTGTGGCCCACGGACAGCAATATCACTCAAACTAAACTGACACCTTCTTTCTTCCCTAGGAATCGCCCTCCTAGTAACCGCCTACGCAACCGTAGACATGGCCCTGCACAACCGCCAGCGCCGCAGCGAATTCCTAGCCCTGCGGAAACAGCTCCGTGAGGATAGTCTCGAGGCCGCGCGCCTGGCCTACATGACGGGGAGCGCGACCGAGGAGCAGATCGCCCTAGTCGAAGACGCCACGGAGAAGGCAAGCAAGGCGGGCATGTCCCTGCCGCCTCTGCTATCCGCGCCCCGACCCGCGGCGCCACCCCGGCGAGAGGGAGAAAACAATTCTGATAGAAGCGCACAAACAGCAACAGCAACAGCAGAACGCACCGTCTGGCCAGGCGAATCCATGGTTGAGACAAGCATGAGTAGCAGCAGCAGCAGCAGTGATTCAGAGAATAAGAGCGGTGGTATAACCGGCTGGTTACTCGGTGGTCTTAAGAAATCTGAGACGAGAGATGATGATGCCAGTCTTAGCCAGCGGTCATTTTCTAATGCTTCCGCCGCCACAGCGGGGAGTATTGATGTAGTAGGCAGCGGGCTGCGCGACAAGGCCAAGGCGGCTTTCGAGCAAGAGCGAGATAATCAGCGAAGAGGCGGGCCCCTGGATCAGGTTGGTCTTACTGACAACAAACCCGCCGAGTTGTCAAGTAGCACGGAGGGCAATAAGAAGAAGGGTTGGTTATGGTAAAAAACCCCCCGACAAACCAAAACCAGGACCAAAACTACATTCACCTGTTCTGCTGCGCCCGTTAATCATTGCTGTCGACATCCGCGGTATGTCTATCAGTTCTGAGGAGTCCTAGTAGGGGCTATGAGGCGGTCTTGCATATATCGCCGGTAGGAGAGAAAGAAAGAGGAAGAACGTAGATCCAAACCAGAGACACGTAGGCATGGCGTAGAGCGATTGCTATACACATGTCTCACGACGGTAAAAGATTGCCAGTCTACAGCTGTATTGGTCTTATTAACACATATAGCAAAGTACCTCGTTGGACCACCCTGTCCTGCCCTGTCTTGCCGCTTTTCACCTATCCATCTCTCTTCTTACCTCTCTCAAGCTATCTAGGTTCAGTTGGTCACAGTTGTCATACGGGTTCTAACCAACAATGTCTTCCCCCCCCACAATGGACGCATGTACCTATGCTGTCTACCTATGTATGTATAAGGGTTGTACTCATCTCTCCCAATCTTCGTCGCATTTATCGGGTTGCAAGAACAGTGCCGGATCGGATCGAACGGGACTGGGTGGGCAGACACGTGGATGGATGCACGTACAAAGTTACCTAACCTACATGCCTCTCCCTTTTCCCTTTTTTTTGCCCATTCTCTTGCGAAGAAGAGACTTTTGGCCTACAAACTAAGGAGTGGAAGGTAGTCGGTCAGTGGGAGAGATATTCACAAATAACTTGTATTATGAAAAGAGGGCATCATCTGTCATCGTATGTATATATACGCACTACCTACCTATCTACCAAGCTAGACCTAGACAAACGGGACGGTTGCATTTTTTAGGCGTTTCGTCTCGAATATCCAATTCAAACATTTCTTCGTTTTCACTTAAAAAGCTTATCTGGCGACAACTCAGATTTTGGGTCTGCTTTTGTGCTATTTCTACTTTTTATCCCAAGTTGCTCAAGAGCGGCGGTTCGGGAAATATTCGAATGGAATCAAACAGAATATCAGCAAGAGGTGGACCATAACTCCGCAGGTAGAGAGCTAATGTTATATATTAATTTGGCACAGGTATTATACTTCAGCCAATTGTTTTGCTGGGACACAAGCGCACAGTAACAAAACCAAACGCTCAAGAGTGATGGGAACCCTCCCAATCACCGCTCAGTTGCTGGCGACAGACAAAAACCCAACAGACGCCACTTCCATCTATAACGCCCGCCCGGGGGGAAACGATAGTAATACCACCTTCACATATTCAGGAGACCCCTTGTTTGTTTATTTCCAAAGAACACCGCCCCGAGCTATCCGAAACCACTCCGCTTGATGCTAATTGATGCAGTATGCCATTCCCTCCCTTGCCGTGACGGCTCGAGGTACTTAAACGACCTGAAAATGCTCGAACGAATGTGCGGATGGGTATAGCGAGAAAAGCGAATGACGAACGAATGAGTGGAATGGGGTGACGCAGTAAAGCGACAGTGTCGTTGTATATGCATATGGAAAACACAGAGATGAAAATGAGCGAAAAGCGTTGTTCCGATGGCTAAATCTGGGGCGGCCTACAACATGGCAACACCATAGAATAAAAAGAACGTGAATATTATGCCGCCGTGGCGGCTCGGGGGGATATGATCCCACGCTCCTAACTATTGTGGTTCAAGCCCCTGATATACCCTCCCAGGGCTCTATGAGCCGAGGCGGCAACTTCAGTGTCGCGCGTGCGTCGATCTCTACGAGAATGTTGGTTTTGTTCTCGACTACCCCGCCATTTGACTAGTTTAAAGAGACTAGTAGTAGGCGACGACGAGACACGCTCCCCGGAACCGCATATACCGAGGCGTGCCCAGTCAAAACGAGCGGCGTTCGGAGTGGCAGATCTTATGATATCACGGTGCCAACTTCGTTCGGTGCCGTCGTCCTCATGCTAGGAGATGATGATATGGTTGAAATGGCCTGGAATCTTCATCCGACACTTTTCACAGTCGGCTCGGTATCCTATACTGAAGCTCTTCTTCATGCCGGGCTGGAGAGTCCAGTTATTGAGGGTGTGCTTGCTACGACTATGCCCATATTTCCCTCGTGGAGACGGGGTAGCAGGTGCCGAGGAGGGCGAGCCGCCCTCGGTGTCCATCATCGCGGCGTCCGCATCTACAGGCTGCGGAGACATACGGATGTTGGGATGTATGGGAATCATGGCATGTGGGTTGGTCGAATGAGGCATGTGAGGCAACTGTGGCCGTTGGAGTTGGGCCATCACGGGGGAGCAGTTGTCCAGCACCATACCGGGACTCCCCGGCGCGTCCTCACCGCCATTTTCACTAATAGGAGACGGTAGACGGCGGTTCTGCACCATAGACCACTCCGTAGTCCCCTCGAGCGAGCGCGGTACTGAAGGATCTTGCTGACAATACCGTTGTGACGAAAGGTCTGCGTTGCAATCATGCTGCATGATGCCATTGCCACTCTCATCTACGGACGGTATGGGGCCCCAATTATTTCCGCGAACCTGTGCTGCAAACGTACAATGGATAGGTGTGGGCATTCGTCCGGTGACGCTCGGGGCTATCCGGTCAGGCTGGGAAGTGCTCGGATGAAGGAACTCGGACGACGGCTGGCCGTCCATGGCCATGGCGCTATCCTGGTCAACATCCATCGGCGGCATGTAGGGCTGTCGCAGCTGGACGTCTTCGGGGTCGGAATCGGTGCTGGTGGGGGTGATGGTGTCGTTAGACGAGAAGTTCAAGGGTTCGGCCCATCGCTTCTGTGTCGGTGAAGTCCGCAGCGGAAGGGACTGTAGACGTTTCTAGGAGACTGTGAGCTATCGCACCACGAAGTCTAGCGGCAGGAGGACATGATAGGTCCCCGGTACTATGTAATGGTGGTTGGTGGAATGTACCACGACATGGCACAAAATGCACAACATTAGCACTTACATTACGATGCTCAGTAAAGCCCTGGGGACCGTTTGCCATGTTGTTCAGCTCGACCTCTTCCTCGTCTCGTCCCCGCTTCCGCCATTGTTGTTGATCCGACATGGTCTGGGCGTCGATTCCGATAAAGACCCCCGATAGCGGCGATGAGAAAACACACCCGACCTGTTCAACAGCCTTTCTACCAGGCTGGATAGTCGGTTATTGATAGCAATGACCGCCAAGCTGTCTTGTTGGTGTATGTAATAAGATTCGTCCGTGTCTCGCCGGGAAGGGTATTAATAAACGGTGGGATGATTATTGGGGTCGGTAACTATTGTTGCCAATTGATCCTCTAGACAGACAATGGGAAAGAAACTATTGAATATGGGTTCCGTCTGATCTACTGCGCAAGAATCTTCACGCAGCAAATCCCCCTAAGGAGAGAAGAAAAGAAAGAGAGCAAGAGAGACGGGATGATGAGATGAATTTCATATGTAGGTAGGCTCAAGCGGGGGGATACGGGTCGTGGCTGGGGCCAGCAGCCAAAAGGTCCTTCGATCTCCAATGCCTAATCAGAGGCCTCTGTTTGTGCCTTCCCCCGCGTGCAATGACCTAGGTATGGATTGGTAGGGGAAGGAGACAGTCGCATCAAGCAAGAAAGCGGCTGTAAAAGGAGCAACTTTAAAAGCGAGAGATAAAAGGGCTGCAGGTATAGAGTATTAAATACAAAAGGCAGGTTTGGTGGTCTATTATAAATGAGTAGAAAATGATGCAAAGAAAGGGCCGCCCCCCTCAGAAAGTGTCTCTGGACTCTGGAATGTTCACGATGATAGTGACGGCAATGACAACGGGACTCCGCCAACAAAGTAGAATCCAGCCTAGCCGAGATGCGCCGTGAGTAAAAAGAAACAACAAAAAAAAGGTTGAAAATGGAATGTTCGAACGCGATAAGAAATATTGAGGCAAGGAAATATTACGTCCGAGAATATAACTGTGAGTGGCTACTATGAGGAAGTCGAGTTGTTTCCTGTGATTCCTTACGTCCAGGTAGCCATTTGAGAGGACCCCTTCGGAGAGAGACTTGCTGTTGGTAGGCACTATCGAGCACTACTATGTAGGTTAACCTCGTAAGCAAAAAGCTTGGTCGTACATCTGTACTGAATAAGTTAAGTCAAAATAATGTGGGGGTGCTTTGGAATGTGAATGAGGTAAAGAGTGACATAGCACCTGACCTTTACCTTGACCGTAAGGGGAAAACGTCTAGCCTTATTAGTAGAACTGTGGAGATAGCTATCCTCGGGATACGCGGGACCTTACTACCTAGAGGATGTAGGTTAGGTATCCAGCTACGGTATCGGCTACCTGTAGGTACTATGTCGGTAGGTATGTGCTCGTAGCCCTCCAACAGACAAGAACCCTAAAATGAATAGGTAGACGCTTGAAAAAGCATTTCTCTACGGAGCCCTTATTTTTGTTTGGTTTTCAAGTTTAGGCACTGTTAGTTCAAAGGAGGATGACTCTCAGGAATAGTTTTTTTTTATTTTTTTACGGCGGTAGGAAAATGCTTCGGGGGACCGGCCCGCCCCCCACCCAACCAGCAACATTCCATTGCTGCACTAAGGTTAGGTATTGAAGTTTTGACATCGGAACAGATACCTGTCCCACTCAAAATCGGCCGGGAAGTCAGCAACACATTAGTTAGCATAGCTTTGGAGGAAAGCCTAGAGAGATGCAGAAGGCAGAAAGAAGTAATCGACGACTCCGTTTAACGATGTTAGAGGCCATCGTGACGCGACTATGGCCAAACTGGGTCCCACAACTGGACACTCTATACTCTTGCCCACGGTTTCAGGTGTGCTTCATCGTGAGCCGGGGACATGAGGCCAAGCTACTTATACGCTCAACCTCCCCGGCAGCCTGACAAGGCCTTTTGTAATTGTAGGTAGAGCTTTTATGGTCTTAATCTTACGGTAAAAAGACCGCTAGCTTACACAATTATCATTACCCATTGATAGAATGTCGTACTTCTTGGGGAGATAGGTCTGTCTTTGGGGTGCCTTGTCGTGTCGGGTTGGGTGTAAAATTTTAATATATCAACACTTCGTCATCATCGGCGTTTTTATGTCTGTGCACACATTAGACATCGAGCCTCCTTGAATACTATATCGTCGACTCCAGGCCTCGACCCCCGGCTCTGATCACTGTCTAGAAGTTGTGCGTTCTGTCGATCCAACGGCCCCTGACTCGAGCAATGGTTTAACCTATCCTTACCAATTGTCGACCTCATTTGGATGAGTAGGTAAGTAAGTAGGTAGGTACTAGTTGGACAGTCCGGTTGCCGGGTTCAACAACCGCGAGTCTACACCACCGGATTGGTAAATTCATGCATGCGTGCCTCTGGTCAGATCTCGCTTATAACCGGAGTTCAATTACCGAGGCTTTTTGCCTCCGAGAAGACGATAAAAAGATTTCTTGTTGTTTGTAAGCGCTTTAAAATTACGGAGTAGGACTTGAGATATCTTTCTCTTTCCTTAACCTAGGTGTAACCTCTAGAATTGGTTATGGTTCTCGGTACAACAAGTCTCTTGGACTTCTCCATGATCTATGACTGAAGGTCCTAAAGCTCGTTGCCGATGATCTCAAGTACTGCTACCACTCAATGGGCGACTGGAGGCAAAGGGTATATATATATCAGACCAGATTGTATATATGTACCAAAAAAATAAAAATAAAAAAAAATAAAAAAAATCAACCAACATTCTGAAAGCTGTCTGTCCCATCGTCGTAGCTCATAGTCGTAGCCTCATGTTCGCATAACACCGTAACTCGCCATATCCACGTCATAACGTAGTTTATTTAATCGATCGAAGTCTACTGGTTCTTCTATCCTACCTCTGTTTGTTTGGCTGCTTCAGAGACACCAGGAAGCCTGGCTTCCCAAATCCAACCCTGTCTAATCGTCTAATCCATTCCCCTGAAGACATTATTTGCATCATATTAACACTAATACGCTTGCAGATAAGGATGACAAATGATAGATACACGTGTATATCTCTAGCCTAGGTAGCCCCACCCGCTGAGAAAAGTAAGAATACAGGCTTTCTAACAAATCCTATCTGTTATGCAAATGTTAACCAGTGCAAGGAAGTTGTTGGAAAACGGGGTGCCTTACCTAATAAGTATCCAAACCCAAACAGAAATCCACTCCTATTCCAGACCCGACACCTCAAGCAGACTTTTACAGACGATACCCTCGGTATCCGAACCTCCCATAGGCTTTAGTAACACAACGGGAACCGCATATACCAGTGTCTGAAACGATTCGTGTATCCTGCCTCGGCTTGTCTTTTGTGAAATTCGACCTCTTGCAAGTGATCGGCCAGACGCAGCACCTTTTTCCACAATTAAGAATTCGACCATGATACCCAAGTTTTTAGAGGGATCTCATAGCGTTCTGTATCGCTGTGACTGCTCTAAGACATGATCCGGCGTTAGTTTGGGCTGGAAAAAAGCAAGTGATGCGTGGCGATATCTAATACCACTGGGCGACGGGCGCACCCTCCTCCAGTCCCTATTCTAACTAGAAACCTCAGAGAGGCCGAGCTGTAGCAGTACGAGTAGGAAGAAGAGGAGGCGGAGGGGGCGGAGGAATGTACGACCCACTACCGAACATCTTCTCCATGATCATCGATTTCTGGCGCGCGCGGGTTTCCCCAAGTTGGCCGCCTACAGCCTCCAGGCTCTTAATCTGATCTTCAATCGTGAGAGTGGTGCTGTTGACGCTGCGGACGAGGGGGGAGACGAGATTGCGCCTCGTTCGTTCGAGACCCGATTTGAGAGTCATCAACTTTTGATTGTGTGTGATGAGAGCCAGTTTGTTCGCATTTGTCTTCTGTCCTAGATGAGCCAGAAGGTTGCGGTTACTCTCGTACTTCCTGACCTCGCTCGCCTTCGGCCCGAGAAGCCGCGTCCAGAGGGAGGAGAGTGCCTCTACGTATTGTTCTTCTTGCTCGCTCCGCTCGTGCATCACCAACCGGGCTAAGTTCTGGAATTGTTTATCGATAGTTTCGAATAACCGGAAGAGCTTGATCGACTGCTGTAGTTCTTCCTCGATCGCTTCCTCGAGCACCGACACAAACTGATTAAACGTGCGCTGGAGAGTCTGCTGCGTCCGCTGGGCGTGCGACATGCCGAACATGGTGTTTACAAGCACGCCAAGGTTTGTCGGATCGCCCGTGCTCGGGTTCTCGAAGAGACCAGCAGCACATAATACGCCGTGGATGTTGGAGAAAACCATGGAGAGCGGAGCATGCTCCGTGACACGCAGCGGGTACAGTTCGCGGCGCGCCCAATCCATCACCATCAGAATTCCGTCTATATCCCCATCCACGTTGGCGAAGAACTTGGTGAGCTCTAGCGCAAGAGTCTTCACATTTTCGGCCAGTGTGTCTAGCGCTTGAATGATCTGCGGTGCCGAGGCGATGTCGGTGGTCCGGACACTTTCGCTAAGATCCTCTACTGCGGAGCCGGTCGCTTGCAGACTGCTCACATGGGAAATGCTGTTTTCCGAGTAGATTATGAGGGACTCGAATGTCTTAGCTAGATCGGAGACTTTGACAAGATCGGGTACAGGCCTGTTCATGATAGGTTGAAACAGCAAGCGGGAGGCGGATATCGCGAGTATGGCCATAATCGCGGCAAGTATAAGACTGGCCCATGACCGTGTAACGGTGCAATAGGTGGTCCGCACAAAATTTACAGCAGCCTCTATGGGCTCTGTACGCTGTAAGATGTCGGCGCGCAACGCAAGTCGAATGTCTAAGCCATAGTCAGCGATGATCCCTAAAGCAGAGACAGGGGTGGGCACTTGCAGTTCTCTCTTTCGACAACTGGGGAGAGAACTTCTACTGTAGCTTCTCTTTTCACTACTGTCGGATCTTTGCTTGTATCATCATTGGAGTATGCTGTGGTCTCGCGTTCTACTTTGACTGCTGTGCCATTCTGACCTCGGGTTTCTGGTTCAGGCGAGCGCCCCTTTTCAGGACTCAAACTACCAGTGGGTAAGCGCGCCCTCCGCGCCGCTTCGAAAATATCATTCATGGCCAGTATGGCGTGATTATTCAAAACGACATTCTGATGGCCTAATTTATCCCCCGTGATAGTAAGTGTCGGACGGGTCACATCGTCCTTTCGGTCACGGCAGGGACAGTCATCTGGGTTGTCGTCCAAAGTTCGCCAGGCCGGGGGACTATAATTGCTGGATGTGGAACGAGCATCATCCAGAGAGACGTCGCTCTCGTTGTTCTCGTCGAGCACGTCTGGTACCTCCCCCGAGAAGCCAAGATCGAAACGCGCCCCCAGATGCTCGAGCTCCTTCAGCGGTGGCGTCATCGGCGTCGCGAAATCGACGTCGTCCAGACTGCCCTCGGTGTACACCGACTCCATTGTTCCGCCTGGCGCGAACCAGCGCTCTATCGCCGCTGGATGAAGTTCTCGTGCTGAAGCTTGAAGGGGAGGCCGAAACTGGACTTGGATGAGAAACCGGGCTTGGAAGTGATTTGGTACGCGTTGAGAAAAGAGATCTTAGGCTGCGGCTCGAGGGGGGCTGGCTGTGATGCGGCGCCTGCGTGATTTGGAGAGGGGGCCGCTTAGGTTCAGGAGGAGGTAGCGCTGGCAAGTCTTTATGTAATTGAAATCGCACTTCTTCGATTTCTTCGATGACAAGAGAACCAGGGTTGACAGTCGGAGGCGCTGTTCTTTTCCTCTTACTGAAGTTGGGACTGAGGAACGATGACAAACGACCCAATGGCGAAAAGCTAGCCGAGGCAAAATATGCGAAGAGAAAGACGGAGAATAATATTACTGCTGCCAGAAAGGTGCTCGGAGTGACGTGGATGCTGAGTAGTGAGATATGGGTGTGAGTATTCACTGATACTAGCGGTCGCATCGAATGGTGAAGACGAAGGAGTCGACGACAGCCCCTCGTCAGAAAGGTGCCTTTTTTCCTGTCCTTTTCTTTTTCTCTTTCTCTTTCCCTTTCCTTTTCCCCCTTCTTTATTCCGTGTCACTCTAGCCGTGCTTCTCGTCCGTTAAGTATGACGGATCTGGCTGAGAGCCCGATATGATGCGATAAACTATAATTCGCGCTTTGGCCTCTGGAAACTTTAAATCTCATAAGAGAGGGTAGAAAGAAAAAAAAAAAATTTAGTGCAAATTGAAGTAACAACGTCTTCTACAACGCGAGAGACGCTTTGAGGAAGGGTAAAGAGATAAGTGAGTTTCAAGTGAAGGCAAAGCGTAACTCTATCCGTACTGTTGTAAATTGGCACCGATCTGTCATTGATTGGACGGTTGATAGAGGCTATGGGTCGCCATAAATGGAGAGGCTGGGAATCAACTGTTCCTGGTGCTGCTGGACTGTCCCCGCCCTGGGACTGTTGGGTGTGGCAGGGCTGTGGAAGTTGTTCTACGTGCTGAGGGAAGACTTCGGGGCGACTCTGCTCCAATCAGTCGTCTGCGATTTGGGCCACTGTCCGATTGTGAGACCGCTACTACTGCAAGGGCGGCAGGGTCAGGCCGAAAGCCTATAAACACATACGTATCCTAGGTACTCATGTACCCTACTCATGTACCCTACCTAGCTCATGTAGGCACTCGGTAATATCCGATGTCGAGCTTGGATTCAAGCTTTGGCTGGACGTAAATATGTTACATGCACATGTAGGTAGAAAGTATAAAGTAGGCATGTTACGTAATACTACTACCGGTAGTATATCGCGCGCTGCTATACTCCAAGTTGTCCGGAATAAGAAATGGGGGAGGCGAAATACAGCTCGTTGGATGTCCAGAATAAGTGGATGAGGGGAGGGAGGTGCTTCCAGTCTTAATATACACCTAGCTTACTCACTCATCTGCCTCCCTAATCCAGCATACCACTGCAGTACCTACTTACCTATCTGATGAACGTTACAGCATCGACATGGAAGACAGCTATTGTATGTAGATAAAGTGGCCTTGGGGTATGCATACCCTTACTTACCTGCATATATCGATCCGTATTCCTATCCTCTTTGGACCAATAACCCTCGACATCCCCAATGTCAGCCGACGTATGATTGGGTGCGCACTCTGGATTTATGGCAGCAATAGTGCTTACCAGGTTCTCCCACTTCCTGCAAGCACTTTACGCGTCAATCAACGCTACCTGTACAGCCAGCATGCAGCCAGCATATAGCCATCCCCAACCGCGACAAACTAGAGCGACCCCGCCTGAAAGATGAGCCCAAAAGAGCTTGGCAAACAAACCTTCTTCGCCTGATTGGTTATCGTGTCCTTTTACATTGCTCACATGACAGTCACGACGAGTTGAAAATGTAAACAAAACAACACGCAGTACAAATCACCAAACCCCCAATATGATGCTCTCTATTTGGCAGGCAGAAGCTTGTATCGATAGGATATCGAGTCATGATTGTATTGAATCGTTTCTATGGGTTCGCCGGCCAGAGAGGAGGGGAAATCGTGATAGAAAAGAAAGAAAAGACAAATCAACCAACCAGCTAACCAACACCCCATGCATTCGTTAAAAACACGCCCATATGAGTCTCCGTAGGCATATGGGGGCTCTTGTCGAGGGCTGCCGGCCAACACGACATCCTTGGCCGATAGCGACGCTACACTAATCGCATAAATCAGAATAACGCCAAACACCGTTCCCCCCGGGCCCCCAACGAAGAGCCCAAAGTACTAGGTAGCCCCGTGATAGAGATATTTGTGGGATTACCGGCGCCAGAGAACCCCTATGGTATACTATTATGAGGGGTAGTAGATAGTCGTTATCAGCCTCGAAGACTCATAGTGAAAAGACGATAGATCTTGCACATCAACCTCGACTGGTTGACCTGCCTGACTTAGTCGATCCTCGCCATTTCCAGGCTGCGTGCCGACGGATTGGCCAAGTTGTTCACTTGCTTCATCGGCGGCGGTTGATATTTGCTCTTCTTACGCAGCCTCTTGCGCGCGACCATGACCGGTACCGAGCTCTTGGTCACGAGGTAGTTGGAGAATGATCCCAGGAGGGTGCTGTATACTATGTTAGTTTGCCGTATGCAATCAATTAATAAATCAGGACGGTGTCTTTCTTACCCCTTCAACGCGCTCCTCCCACGACTTCCCAAGATGACCAGCGTAGGGTTGATAAGGTCGATCACCTCCGTGATGAGATGTTTCGGGTTCTTGCAGTGGATCACCTCTACAATGACTCGCACTTGGAGCTGCGTCTTACGTAGTAGCTTCGACACCCTTTCCGTAATGTCTACAATCGCTCGCTCTCTTTCTTCTTCGTTCTTGCTCTTACCTCTCGACCCCGGCGCCGGCGACGATGTGGCACTACCGCTATCTATCGCCCGGAGACGCGGAGAGTTGGTCACTCTACTGAAAGCGAAGGAACTAGGACTGCCACTGTTCTGGCTTGTTCGCACGTTGGCCGCCTTAGCTAGTGTATTTACTGCCGCGGCTTGTTCCTTCATTGCCTTTGGATCGTCTGGCACGGAGCTGCCAGCATCCCCAGAAGCCTCTTCGTCCAAGCAATACATAGCAATGAGGGTGTCACCGTCTCGGAGCACAGTCCCAATAGCCCATTCTAAGGCATGTGTAGACTCATCGCTTAGGTCCGTCGCGACAAGATACTTCCTCAGGCGGCGGTGCTCTTCCTCGGCTTCTTTTTGTATCTTGGGAAACTCACCGCGATAGATGATCCGGATAGACCGCTGGACTTCGGAGGTCGAGATAATGGGGGTCAGAGAAAGCTGAAGGTTCTGCGCAGCCTTGATAGCGCTCACGTCGGCATCCAATTCCGGGTCGAACGGAGTCTGCGTTCCTGACACAGGTTCCTGGTCGAAACTGGTGGTTGGCTGAACAACTTGCTTTGCCTTCGGCTTTGATCTCTCTCCCGTAGGACTGGTGATTGTGATCGGTGGATCATCAAACAGGGATCTATATTGAGGCTGTACCGCCACTTGTTTGCCTGTTTGGACCTTTTAATTTTATTCTTCTTGCCACAGATGATGTTATATACCACTTACGTTCGTCTTCGACTGCGGCCAGCAGACTCTTAGCCGTTGTCCTCGGGGCCGACTTATCATCCTCCGATTCGGCCCGGGTGGTAAGCTTCCGGCCTCTCTGATTCTCCTCGTCGGACGAATTGGCTACATCGTCATCACTCTCATCTGGCAACAGTTCACCGTAAGGGCTAAGGTTATCTTTGGCGATCCGTCCGTAACCATCCGAGTCATCTCGCTTCTTGCGAATAGCTAGCGAGGCCAAACTCGAGCCTCCATATATCAAATTGGCATCAGAAAGGCGGCGATAGGCATTATTCATGTCGAGAACCTCACCATTATCCAGCATGTACGTGCTCTGCTGCTGCGTGGAGCGTTTGGTGGATGAATTACCGAACGGTGAGCTCGACCGAAGAGAGAATCTGTTGTTGGGAGACTTGGACTTGTTCTTACGAAACGTCAGAGAGCGGCCAGGCTCCCCGGGTAGCATGAGGTTGGACAGGTCCGAGCCGCGAAGGGCTTCGCCAATTGACCCGCCCCGAGAAGCACCGCCGGTGGAGCTGCGCTTCGGCGGGAGAGCCTGGCCGACGTTGGTTGGTAAGATGTCGTGGAACTTGTAGGCCGATGTAAGGTCGGTATTTCTTGGGCTAACGAGGGGCAGCGAGCGTGGACCCAGATCTGGCGCAGGCTGTGAAGCTGCGTCAGACATGCTCCGGTTGCGTGTGGTATTATCTATGACGGGTGCTCTAGTAGCTAGCGTCGGGGACGTGTGGGTGCTCGATGGGGTGGGAAGCGGGCTGTCGATGTCGAGCATACTCCTGGTGGGCTGACGCGGTGGCGGGGGACTATCAATGTCTAACATGCTGCGAACGGGTGATCGGGGATTTACGTATGGAGAGGGGGATCGCGGCCCGGTCGAGGGCGGCCTTCGTAGAGGTTGCTGCATAGATATCAAACTCTCGATCTCCTTTCGCTCTTCTTCGAGCGCAGACTCGAGCGACATGAGCTTCTTGCCCGCCATGTTGAAGTCTGCGTTTGCCTTTGGCGGCTGCCGAGAAACAAGTGGATGGAACAACTGGTAGTCACTCGAAGTGGAGTTAAGTCCTTGGATAGTGTGGAAAACCCCAGCTAAGGTGGACGCCGAGGCGATCCCGAAGAAGGACAAACACTCGGAGTTTTCCAAAAACAAGCGTGTTCGTGTGCGATTACGTCAAGAGGCTCAGAAAGTTAAGATCGTGCGGATGGAGGTTATTATGAAATGCTGGTTTATGTGTGATTTCTGTGTGTGAGAGAGACGAAAGCGTGCGTTTGTAAGTGTCAATCAATGATCCCAAAGCGAATGCTATCGTGGAATGATGGTAGGTCGACGGCTGTGACAACGGAAGAAGCAGAGCATCGTTTGCGGTTAGATAATGCCAATACAGTCTGTTCGGATCGACAGCCGTATTTTCGTGGTTTCACCCTCTGTTATTGGAGTAAAAGAAATTTTGTTCTTGAGCCTCGCGCTGTCTAGCTCATAATTTCATAATTCTCACCATGGAAGTATGGCAGTCAGGGAGGATTTAGGGCATGACAACGACGTCGGTGAGGAGAGGATGGTTAAACGAGTCCAGCTTCGAGTAGGGGGGAACCGTTAGGTACATGTACATTCAGGTGTGTGTTTGTTGCAACTCTCAGCCAAGCGCAGCGTCGTTTCGCCCCAAGACCCACAGCATTTGTCCTATCAGCTATATTGTAGTCAGTACAAAGGAAATACGCTAAACGAATGGTATAATACAAGTACCCTGCACCTAAAACCCACGGAATTTATAGGTATCTCTATAGGGAATCGATTTGGATCTAGTTATCTTCGTGACCGCATAGGTGTTCCTAGTTCGTACCTATACCTCTATCTTTATTATTAACATACCTGTGCCCTTACAGGCGTCTACTATCTACATACATAACCTAAGTAAGCTATATGAGGGCTTCGCCCTATTCTTTCTTTCATCTCGATAAGCCGTAAAGTCGCTGGCAAGGTGCAGACAGGCATGGGAGAAGCGGCAAACAAAACAAGACAGCTACAGTCTGCTGATGCCGAGACCTCAAGCTGAATTTTGATAATAATCATTACGTGACTCCGAGCCTCTTTGACCCTGAAAGAGGGGTGAACAAGACAACTAAAAGTGGGCTTGAGGCAGGCTTCAAACAGTCGAGAGTTTCTAACTGTTATAAGGTATATTGTCCCATGCCAAGGTGGAACCGCGGCCTTTTTACTATTCTTTAGAGGTAGGCACTCTTTGGATATAGGTACTTATCCGAGGCTATCCGTTTTGTCATGTCCAAGAACCCTTATTGCTCCAAGTTAAAACGCTTTAGGAACTCGTAGCACATTCAGAGACATTCAGGAAGTTGGATCAAGCGTTGTGTGGTGTATCTTCAGGCGAGCAGTATCACTGATCTAAGACAAACCTTAATTACCAAGTAATGATCATGAGCTGTTGGGGCATGTTTAACATCCAATATGGGAAGGGCCGCCTAGAACCTCCTGCGCCATGCTGGACAGATTTACACTTAGCAGATATCTAAGTACCTAGGTACAATAACCAAAGGGACACAAGGATACTCATCGTCACTTATCACAGGCTACACGACTAATAGAATACGAGCTCTTTTTTTCTCATTAGCAGAATAAGTCCTATCTGAGTGACTTCTGCTTCACTGTTGGGAGTCCTCCCACCGACAACCTTAAGGGGTATTTTTGGTCGAAAACCATGGTGCCGCCACAATCCGTCCGGTGCACGGCATCAAGTCCACGAACTGCCCGAGCCTAACCATCAAACGCCTGACGATCTCAAATCCGAACATCCAGCCAATACTCCCTCAGCGAGAGAGCAAAGGATGTAGCAATACATGAAAAAAGAGACATACGCCGAGTTCCCTCAAATGCCTGGCGAGATCCCGACCAACGTGGCGAGGGGCGGTCAGCAGTAACCGAATATCTCTGCCTTCGGGGCAAACATAAGTGAGAAAAATGCAGAAATTGATGTTGCAATCCACCTTCTCTGACCAGAGCCGGCCCCATCAAAAACTTTTCCGAAATCCGTTTGCAGAAATCAATCTATGCTCAAGAACGAAGAGTTATTAGGCCCCGGTGAAAGCCCGCAGCCTGGCTGGACCGGACGCCAGTCTAAGCCGTCTCTTCCGCCTTCTGCTCCTTGACACCTTCACCCTCACTTTGGTTGGTCTTAACGTACTCGTCATAGACCGCCATCGCCTCCTCAACCTTGGCACGGAGCTGGGCATCGTCGTCCACACTATATAAAATTAGCAATGTTGGCCAAACAGGACGGGTTCTTCGTCGGTTACTTACAGTTGAACAAGCTCCGAGTTCTCCATCTCTAGGAGCATACCAGTAATCTTGCCGGCAAGTTCAGGCTGGATTGCCGAAATCTTGGGGAAGATGGCTTCGCCAAGCATCTGCTTCTGGTGTCCAGGGTTACCGGCATGTGCTTGAAGCTGGCTCTGTAGGATCGAGCCTTGAGTCAACTCCTGCGGGCTAGCGGCAGGAGCACCGCTAACAGGCTGGCTGGGACCGCCGCGTCCACCCTGAGGGAATTGGCCACCTTGCTGACCATTACGGTTGTTTACGCCACCACGACCAGCTGGGCCGCCTTGTCGTGAGTTAGGGGGGTATCCAGGCATGCTTCCTGGTCCCTGCATATTCATATTGCTGGGCATACCCTGCATGGGGCCGCGGGAAGCCGGGACGCCCCGACCGCCTCCGAGGGCCTGTTGTGCCGCCATGGCCGCCATGAATTGAGGGTTGCTAGGCTGGGCATATGGGCCGGCAGGGGGAAACTGTCCTGGAATGTACATATTCGGAGGCATTTGCTGAGGTATGGCTCCATTGCGGCCACCCTGAGGAGAGCCATAGTTAGGGTTGAACTGACCGGGCCGTCCACCCTGAACATTGGGCATGCCCATGCCACCGGGGAAGGGCATACCGCGACCGCCCTGGGGTGGGAAGCCGGGCTGCTGACCGGGAGGGTAGTAGACGGGGGGTTGCAAGAAAGGCTGGGGCATACCAGCTGCTGCTGCGGCCTGCTGCATTCGGAGTTGGTTGCGAGCCTGGATACTAGCCTCAAGCTGGCTCTTCCGGACATCCTTGCGCTGAGCAAGGGCCACGTACAAAGGCTTGTTGTTGAACATGCGTTGGTTCATCTCAGCAACAGCCTTCGTGGCATCATCAGGGTTGGCAAAGCAAACGAAACCGAAGCCCTTACTCTTTCCGAGCTTCTTCTCCGTCTTCTTTTCTTTCTTTTCGCCCTCCTCTATACCATCATCACCTGAATCCCTCTGGTTCTCCTTATCCTTGCCCTCGTGGTCTTCCTCAGTCTCGGGGTTGGCGTCACGCATCACCTTAGCTGAGGTGATAGGGCCATATTCGGAGAACATCTGGCGCAACTTATCATCGTCCACCTCGTCGTCGAGGTTCTTGATGTACAAATTGACACCCTGGTACTTATTGGCTTTCTCCTGGCGCGCCGCTTCGTACGACTTCCGTAGCTCTTCTTCGCGTTCATGCTTCTTCTGAGCACGGCCGACATAAAGATCCTGCCCATGGAACTCCCTGCCGTTAAGCTCTTCAACAGCCTTGGCAGCACTCTCATGTGTGGTGAAGTTGACGAAACCAAAGCCACGGGATTTGCCGTCAGCGTCACGGGCCAAAGACGAGGAGGTGACCTCTCCGTATTTCTCGAAGAGCTCACGGAACTCCTCGTCGCTGGCGTCGGAGCCAATGTTCTTGACGTACACGTTGGTGAAGTTGGCCTTCATCTCCTCGAACTTGCTCTGTCGGTCCTTCTTGGGAATGTGATGGCCCACATAGACCTTCTTCTCGTTAAGCAACATGCCATTGACGTGCTTGATAGCAGCAGCAGCAGCCTCGTCGGTCTCGTAATGAACAAATCCATACCCCTTCGAGTTGCCATTTTCATCCTGGGCAACTTTGCAGCTAAGAATGTTACCGAAAGCGGCAAACGTATCGTGGAGAGCCTTGTTGTCGATAGCGGCATCAAGGTTCTTGATGAAGATGTTACCCTGACCACTCTTTCGCAGGTTAGGGTCACGCTGAGACCACATGATTCGGCAGGGACGTCCTTTGATCTGGGTGTAGTTGAGCTCATCAAGAGCACGCTCTCCATCGGCAGTGGTATTGTAATTGACATAGGCGTAGCCGAGCGAGCGACGAGTCACAGCATCACGGCAAACACGGATCGAAGCCACAGAACCTATCTGAGAAAACAGTTCGAACAGCATGGCTTCGGTGACTGTGGGATCAAGCTCTCCCACATAGAGGGAGGCAGATGCGGCGGGGTGTGGGGTCTGAGCCGAGCTGGGAGTAGGACCAGCGGTATCAGGCTCATCAGCATTCGCATTGGGAGCAACATTAGTGTCGATGGTGGTGGGTCGCGACTCATTCCCGTTCAGAGAGGTGTTGCCGAGGTCGGCGGCGAGCTGGTCAACAGCGCCGGTATTGGTAGCAGCAGACATATTGGGTTTTTGTAATTAAAGGGCTTGGCTAGGAAATCGAGCGTCAGCTGCAATCTCAAGAAAGCACAGCACTCAGTAGCGGCCGGCAAAGCAAGGTCCAGAAGCTGGATGCTCTTCGTTGCATCGCCACATCGCTACAACCAATGTGCCTCAAGCCAGGGTCATATTCGACATCCCAGCCGATGATTAAGCAAGACACAAAAAGCAGACAAAGGCTTCAAAGATCTGGACTCCGATTGACGGCAGAATAGAAAGCAATTCAAGACGAGATGAATGTGGCGTGGCAACTTACTTAGAAAGAGGTGTTTGTTCCTAGGAAGGTATATGAATAGTAGCCCGGATCAAGAAGCCGCGGCAAGGACAGATATACGTTGAACAAAAGATCCAACGGAATCAAGTCCAAATAATTGAGCAGATAGAGGCACGGGACAGGTGTGAGAAGGAGGGGGCTGCGAAGAAAGGTGATGCAGATAAAGGTTACGGAGATAGGTGTGGTAAAAGAGGTGTGTGGTTTTTTGTAATTTTCCGAATTTTTTTGGTGTTTTTGGTTGATGTATTTGGGCGAGACCAGGAATGAGGCACGAACTGGGAAGATCGTGCTCTTAAAACTGAATCTCTTTTTTGGGGGTTTTGTGGGCAACGAACTGGCGGATAAAGTTTGTCGTTAAGAGAAGGGAGAAAGAAAAGGAAGAGGGTCCTGCAGCAGCCGGCAGAAATTTTGTGTCTTCACCTTGACCTTAGTCGCGTAAAAATCATGGGTACATGCACTACAGCCATTTGAAGTACTCTGGTACACTAGAACGCTATTTAGAGTACCTGGCATAGCAGGTACAACTCTGAATGGAAGCGACGGCCAAGCCTGAGCAGTCTAGTACCTACCTAGGTAGAACATACCAAGCTGTGCTCAATGCCTATTGGGTGTCTGCATACTTAGTTTAGAGAAGGCAAAGGACTACATAGACAAAGTAGTACTTCTTGCAGGGCCAGAAGTAAATAGGTACACATTCAAGTACGTAGGCAGTGACAACTACCTACCACATGCCTAACCTACTACCATCAGTACAGCAATAAGGGCCCAGGGCAGTCACCCATCTGGGCAATGTTTGCAAGTGGGTGGCATCACACAAATTTTTCAATGGGGTAGGTGGGGCGCACATCACGCACTAATTAATGTTCCTTGTGCGCTGCAGTACAGCATTATGAACCTTCCTTCACTTTAGTACCAACCCACCACCTTAATCAGGCGTGAGCAGCTGTAGGATGTAGGTTAGACAATAGCTGGAGGTATCCATGGATATTTTAAGACTGTCCGCAATGTTATCTACTACCTCTACCTTTGCACCTAGGGTGGATGTACGTAGTAGTTCTTCTAAAGTCTCTACATAGGTAGTAGGTAGAAATGCCCTTTTTGCTGCTTCAACTGACACCAAACCATAAGCTTCCGCATAGAAAATTGAGTAACCTAGGCTAGGTGAGTGGATCTATTACTAATCTCTCATTGCAATACCTTTAATGTAGGGCGCCTGCAATGGTACTGCATGTGATGTTCTGTCTCTCTACACTAAAGGTAACGTATATTAATAGTGTAGATCAGTTTTCAGGTGAAGTTTGGCTTACCCTCAATTGTACCTATGTTACCTACTATTAGTGAACACCGAGGTTAGCAACTTCATGGTTAGCAACTTCATGGTCACAACTATGTATCTCCCTCTTATCCCATTTTTTTTCTATCCTCTCTGATCTTCAAAAAGGTCGTGACTAAATTCAGAGATATTAAGATAGCCTGGCGGCATACATAGGACCTACCCACGTTTACATTTGCAAGAACCTAAATACATAGGTATCTTCACAGTCAACTTGTGAGAGCAACAAGCAGCTAAGAATGCAAAGAGCCAAGAGTTTGTGTGACCAAAATCGCACCTCTTTAGCCATAGCTGCAAAGATGAAGAAGCCAAATACTTAGAATTTCTGGTGAGGTATGTGTCTATGTGTCTTTGCGTAGTTATGCCAGCTAGTAAAGTATGCATATTATGTATCATGAGCTACATGGTTGTCTGTAGATTATATAATCTGCTCGGCCATAAGGCCCACCAGTATACGTACATGTCGGTACTGCCCTTAAGTACCTACAGGCTACCTCTTAGTACTACATGTATGTGTGTATGTAGATAAGCATACACCTAGAAAGCATACTACATAGTAGGTACGCATAAAGACCCAATAGCTTCGAGCTCTATGTTACTACTTACTATATATGCACTTGCGCAAAGCCAGCAATGCGCAAAACATTGCCCTTGGTCCAGACTCTGTATGCATCGGTAGCATTCGTTACGATTCTCTTAGGTCCCAACCTGCCCGAGTCGACATACTCTTGCTTTCCACCTCTTCCTGCACCTTAGACGTCTCCCATCCATGCGTTGCGACCTCGGACAATTACGTCAAACGTCCGGCATCTATCTAATAGCTCGTCAACGGTGACCAACAACACAAGACAGCATGCAAAACCCCGCTGCTTTATGCATGTGAAAATCGATTCAGTAAATAAAGAAAGAAAAATAAAAAGACAAACGCCATCTGTAAATCATTAACGACCGAGATACCCTCTCGCACCATGTTCGCCACGTTCTCCGGCTCCTCTCGCCGACCCCGTAATGTTGATCTCAGCGGGCAACGAAACCTCAACCCCTGGACCAGCTCCAACCGCGGCCCTATACAGTCTGGTGCCTCCAAGACGGTTGCGCAAGCCCAAGCTGAACGTGAGAGAAGACATCGGGAGCGAGAGGAACTGGCTGCTACCAAACGTCTCCAGAGGGTATGGAGGGGTCATAGAGACCGCAGGCGGCTCAGATGTTTATGGCGGCAAGAGTACGACCTTTTATATCAACAACCTATGCCTGCACAGGATCGCCGGCGCCGAATAAAGCAAGCCTTTCCCCTCTTGCTTGCCAGCCTCGTGCCGAGAAGGCCTGACGACCAGCAGCGTCTGGACCTGTTTGTCGCCGATATCCTTAGTCTGCCTTCCACCTCCCCATCCACCATCGATTTCAGTATACTGGGCCAGTTTGAATGGGACCGGCTGGCCCGCCTCTCCGTAGCGGCTCTAGATAAGTACGCCGGCCTTTGCATATGACCCCTTTTCGAGTCATTCGGCTTACGTAGCAATAGGCGTGCTGAGAGCTCATCGCAGACCCTTCTCCTTACTACAACCAGCATTATCAGGCAACGGCCCGCTTCTGTTAGGCCTGTATTAAAAACATACTATAGTGCCCTTGCCAGACTAGCGCAGGGAAACTCTCCTATCGACCCCCTTAACGATCAGGACAAGATATTGTGTGATGCCATAGTCGCACCGTTATCATCTGATCCAGATGGCGGTAAGTCGTTGCGTTTGCGGCCGTTGATGGTGGATTGCCTTCTCTTTTCCTTCCTTTTATCGTAAATATACACTCGCGTCCAGGCTAACACACTACAAGGGACGTATGATGTAGCTCTATACCGAATATTTGCGTATAGTTTCCTGGCTTCCTCAAATCTGCGTCTTCTACAGCGTAGTCCCAGAATGATTGCACAACTTCTGGACCTAAACGCTCTGTCACGAAGCATTATTAATGCTTTCTCGGCTGTTGGTTTCCTTAGTAATGTGAAAAAGGACGATTTGTTGTGGCTATTAGCCCATTTTGTTACGTTGAACAGAGCGGTACCCACCTCTCGAGATTCCAGGTACCTCGAAGCTTTATATCTGCAGATGTCGTATCTTGCCGTCGACATACGCACACGTTCGCATTCTCCCCAAGAAAAAGAAGACGAGTATGTCTCTGATGCGGACGAGGATACTGAGATTCAAGAATATGCCCCATTACCTGAATATGTGGTCAAACAACTAGAATTTTTAGTCAACGACGACGGCATCATAGACCTCTTAAGCAAATTTGATTCGTAAGCACCCACTGTCCCCCCGTCTCTCAGTACAAAAGAGTATGAAACTCACCGAAATGAAGGAATGCGTCAACCGCTGGTCATGTTTCTGCAGAAACAAGTCTACTGGCCGGGTATACACTTGTCCTTCTGCGATGCTTCCCCACGCATAGTGATGACATCAAAATGCGTCTCTTCCAGGGCGATATCCAGACTACCGATGGTCCGCTACCATCGGTCAAGTACTTTTGGAAGGCAGCAGCTAAAACTGATGTTTTCACAACCATTGCGCAGCAAGCCAACCCGCGGGAGAACTTCAACACTGTTGTAGCTCTCCTTGTACCAGACCCTGTACATGACTTAGAATGGCGAACTCTTCTGCTCTTCCTGGAGCTCTACAATTTTCTTCTTCGGGTTACTGACGATGAAGACTTCCTTCCCCGAGAGACCGACATCACTGCACGGCAGAGTCAAGCAACAAAGAGGATTCGTAATAGCGGCCTCGCGCTAAGCGAGCTTCAGCTGCTTGTCAGCTTTCTAAAGAACCTCGCCTTCCCCTTATACTACAATTTACCGGACATCATGCACTTGGTGCCGGCTTCTGGCCATCTGGATTCTATGATAGGTGTTGGCTCCTCGAGGGGCAACGCACGCGAGACAAAAGATGCCCCACCCTCCTTCGCTGGCATCATTGGCATGGATGTTCTGGGCCTCCGAGACGTTGTGTCATCGGCCATGCGAGCATTGTACGAACGAGATTCCCGGCGACGATTCCTCCCCAAAGGCTTCTGGCTTATGACTGCCAATTTCGATATGGCCATGTTTATCTCGGCCGTTGTACTGGAAGAAATTCGGAATGTCGAAATGGCTGAAGATGAGGGCGAAGAAGACGACGAAGACGAAGAAGAAGACCGCCAGCGACGAACAGCAAATCATACGGAGCGTTTCCGCAGCACGATGGGGCCAAAGCTCGAGGTACTCCGCAATATGCCGTTTGCCATACCGTTCGAAGTCAGAGTTCAGATTTTCCGTCAGTTCGTCCACCTAGACCAAACTAAACGACGGGGTGGAAATGTCGATCCTGACCGATGGCGGATCGCGATTTTGTCAGGCGAAGAGGGACCCCATGGACCAGGTGATCAGAGGAGGCAATATCTCGGTCGTCATGCTGCGACGGTCGGACGTGGAAGGGTATTCGACGATGCGTATGATCAGTTCTACTCTTTAGGCGAGGGTCTCAAAGAGCCCATCCAAATCACGTTTGTCGACCAGTTCGAACAACCTGAAGCTGGTATCGACGGTGGAGGTGTGACGAAGGAATTTCTAATCAGCGCTACGAATGATGCTTTCAGCCCAGAACGCAACGATAACAGGATCTACTTCGTCTCCAACAACCAGAATCTGCTTTATCCTAACCCTTCTATCTTTGATGACGTGGCAGCTGAGATGCGCAGTTACGGTATTGTGGAAGGGAGCGTCGAGTGGAGAGCAACTATGAACGACATTATAAAACGGTACGAGTTCGTGGGCCGGATTGTGGGTAAATGTATGTACGAGGGGATCCTCATCGATATCTCGTTCGCAAGCTTTTTCCTCCTCAAGTGGGCCTCGTCGGGCCAGAGCACGACAACAGACTACCGAGCAAACCTAAATGATCTGCGGGATCTTGACCCCGAACTCTACAAAGGTCTGATGGACCTGAAGAACTACCCTGGCGACGTGGCAGATCTGTCGTTGGACTTCTCCATCGCCGATTCGGTGCGGGATGCCTCTGGCCATCGACGCAATATCATTCGGCCGCTGAGGAAAGACGGGGCCAATATACCCGTCACGAATAAAGACCGACCACTGTATATATCCTATGTTGCAAACCACCGGCTCGTTGCACAGCAGTATAGACAAACAAAAGCATTTCTGCGCGGACTCGGTACCATCATCAACCCGTCCTGGCTCTCTATGTTCAACCAATCCGAACTCCAACGCCTGATCGGTGGTGACAGTTCCGAGATTGACATAGAGGACCTCCGACGGAATACTACCTACTCAGGTCTCTACGCGATAGGGGACGACGGCAAAGAGCATCCTACAATCGTCCATTTTTGGGAAGTCATGAGAAGCCTGAAGGACTCGGAACGCAGAGATGTGCTAAAGTATGTCACGTCCACACCAAGAGCGCCTCTCCTGGGTTTCACGCAGCTGAAGCCGCCGTTCAGCATCCGAGATGGCGGCACGGACCAGGAAAGGCTCCCCAGTACTAGCACCTGTGTCAACCTGCTCAAGCTTCCAGTGTACAAGACAGCCGAGACACTGAAGGCTAAGTTGTTGTACGCTGTACAGTCTGGCGCAGGCTTCGACCTCAGTTAAGGTTTCTTTGGGCTTCAATTGTACCTAGGAAGCTATTCACCCGTTCTATCCCGTCTTTTCAGGGGTTACTAAGTACGGAGGCATACGTTCTAGTTAGGTTCCTTGGGTTAGACGCGATAGCAAACAGTGGTTGATGCATGGAGGTCATATGGTGGGATGCAAGGCCTAAGCTAAATTACTTGAGGTTATTAGTAATGAACGAAATGAATTGCTCTATGAGAATAGCAACTTAGGTTTCTCTCGGTTATTTTTTCTTCTCGTCTCTACGTGAGCGTCGTAATTTCTTCATACCATACCTTCCTTAACTTACCAGTTACACCAGCAGTCAGATCGGGAACCTCTCATGGTCATAATACGCACCGGACCTATCTGTCGGGCTTAGCGGTTCGGTTGCGGGGTCTAAAGAAGTCATATACGCCTTGGAGAACAAAGGTTGGTGCTTGTCAGATCTCGTTAAAGGCGTGTATTGTGACTCAGATATGGAAGACAAAACATATAAGCCCGTTGTTTGTATCTTGTAGTAAGCTTTTAGGCTACTTTGCACGATCTAGAGAACAACCCCACCAATCTTATAGCTGCATGTTCAATATCTCATGTTTCCTGATAGAAGAACGGTCCGATCCGTCCCCGTCTAGCATACATCTTGCAGAGGCGTTGAAAGAAATGTGTTCCACCCCTCTCCCTTTCTTGACAGCCCTCTCACTTTATAGCCCCTTCGATCTGGAGTGAAAGACTAAGGTCGGGCAAACCTAGGCGTAGACCAGCCTAAAGAGGTCGTTATGGCAGAATACACCATTATGGTCGCTAGAGATGAGGAAGGACTGAGTGAATTGCATCTGCGGCTCGCCTGGGCCGAGCTGAAGAGGGGAAAAAAGGGCGGTTAGCGGTGGCGCATGGTAGTTAGCAGTGGAGCGCAGATACTACTTACCCGGATCAAGCCGGTGATGAGGACGATGAAACCACCCGGGGCTCTTTGAGCATCTTTGGTGGTGGCCTGGAGCTCGGCAGTCTTCAGGAAATCCTCCTACTCTGAACGTTAGTACCCTAGCTTCCCGTGACATATCACGAGGTGATAACAACGTACAGTCCACTTCCGTCCGATAGCATTCAGACCCTGGAACGTGGTGGACTCGAAAGTTAACGTCGAGTGGTCTCGCTAGATGACGGGTCAGCTAAGTTCGGTTCTACAATTATAGACTGGTAAGAATCAGTCGACGACAATGGGCCGCATACGTAGAAATACTGGACGAAGGCCTGGCGATTGGCGTGGAAGTCGGCATAGTACTTATCCGCGAACTGTTCTGTAACATTTTCGATTAGTGGAAGGTGCAGGCAAAGACTGCAAAATTGTAAAAGTTCTCAGAGGAGGGGGGAAGTGCGGGCGCCAGAAGGAGGCATTACCTGCGACGGCCTCGGGCGGAAGGCCTGTGTGTTGCGCACACGTTAGCACGGAAGCCTACAAGGTGGGTTAGCCAGATGAACTCACTATCCATTTTGCTGTGTTACGGCGCAACTAGTGCTTGAGTAGACGAGGCCAGAGAGAGCAAGTGTGGGAAGGTGAGGGTAGATTGAGAAGGCGATGGGAAAGTTTTGGGAGCTTTGGTAGTTGCCGGCAACGCAGAGAAAGTGAGGCTGCAAGTCGCACGATCGATCAAAGTCTTGGAGGGGCACCTATAAAACCCCCACTTCCAGCGTAAAGAATAATAATAAAGAAAGAAAACATGAGCTGGCGGGGTAAATCAATGGCAGCGCAATCCCATCGGGCTTCAAGGTTTATCTAGGTCAATAATGGGCAAATATTGGGCCCGTAGGGTTGGGTCTTGTCCCTTTCTGGAACTTACCCCGCAGTAGTCTGTCGAGTAAATGAATTTTGCGTGTATATGCAATCCACCGCATTAATATAGTTAACCAGTTCTACTTGATAATGAGGAGATTATACAACAAAGTTCAGTTGTTACCTAGGTACTTAAGTATCTACTCACTAACCAGCGAGGGAGACAATACAAGACTAACCTAAAGTGAGAAGATTTGGTAGAACTGGCATAATCCATAGAGAATTATTAACCGGGCACCCATAAAATTACTAGCGGGCACCCATACAGCCGGCAACGGGCCGTAAATTTTTCTAACAGCTGTTTGACAGATGATAATAGCCCCACAAAGTGTAAATCACCTCGC